>Ga0164242_10000030_pt1 | contig 166936 bp, 177 predicted proteins | sample OricomgcompostMG_FD_108783 | JGI IMG/M metagenome (GOLD analysis project Ga0164242, IMG submission 108783) | Miracle-Growth compost microbial communities from Emeryville, California, USA - Original compost - Miracle growth compost (MG) ...
GAGTCGGCTTCGGCGTGGGCTTCGGAGTCGGAGTCGGCTTGGGAGTCGGCTTCGAGACGGACGGCGGCGGAGTCGACGGCGGCGTCTTGGGCGGCACACAGGTGAACCCTGCGAGTCGCTGGTCGCCACCGCTCGGCTTGTTGAGACCGACGTTGAAGCCGAAGTTGAGCCAGCATCCACCGGTCTTCTCCGTGTAGGAGAGCACCAGGAAGTAGCCCTTGTACTGCTTCGGGTTCAGCCCGTAGGACGGAACCTTGCCGACGGTCGCACCGTTGGTCAGGTGGTAGTTCCAGGCGGTGGACATCGTCTTGACGCCCTCGTTCTGGAACCGACCCAGCAGATACGCCGTGTACGACATCGTCTTGGCACACGCGAGGTGCGTCGAGGCGTTGTTCGTCAGGCAGTGCTGAGCCCACTGGTTGATGGCGCTGGGCGAACCCTGTGCCTTCATCCAGGTGTTGACCTGAGCCACGGTCTTGTTGCCGACCTTCTGCTTGCCGACACCGTTCATGACCATCGCTGCCTGACCGGGGTCAGAGCACACGACAGCCTGCTCGGCCGCGAGGGTACGCGGCTTGAGCGGAACGTTGACAGCGTCAGACCACAGACGCTTGTTAGCGCCGTTACCGACAGCGTGGGTGCTGCCCGCGTCGAAGACCGGAGACTTGTCTCCGTTCACCTTCACGAGCTTGCCACCCTGCTGCTTCACGAGGTCCACGCAGAAGTTCACCGGAACCGTCGACGGGTCGACGTACAGGTGGTTCTGCGCAGCCGCGGCGGGAGTGGAGGACGACGTCGAAGACGGCGTTCCACTGTTACCTGCAGCCATCACGGCAGCCAGGAGGCCACCGATGACAAGAAGTACGAGCGCTGCGATCGCGGAGATCTTCGCACCCTTCTTCCACTTGTTCTCGCTCATTGTATGACCTCCTAGTCATGAGCTCGAACCACCAAGCGGGATTGCTTGGTGGGGCTTAGCGAGTGTGCATGGCGTTGAACCATGTAACACGTCACTGGACGCCACACTCTAGCACTCCGAAGAGTACTGGTCAGGCCGCGGCGGGCTGCTGCGCGCTGCGGTTGCGGTGGTCGAGACGCCATCCGAGCAGGCCACCACCGAAGAAACCGGCGGCGGCGATGCAGAGAGCGGCGATCCCGAAGATGATCACGAAGATCACCTTCCACGGCTCGTGGTGGGTGTTCGAGACGACCGCCCAGAAGATGAGCCAGCCGATGATGGCACCGACCACGAGACCGACGAGAGCCAGAGCCCACTCCGCGAAGGTGTGGGGGCGGCCGCTGTAGCGGGGGACCGCCACGGTCTGGGTGACCGGGGGCTCCGCCGGGGGCGTCGCACGGACGGGCTCAACCGCGAAGATGGGCGATGCCGGGCGCGCCGGGGCCTGGGGCTCCGGGGCGTTACCGTTCGAGTCATCCGAGCTGGGCGCGGGCTCCTCGTCCGACGAGTCGGAGTCGGTGAGCGCGTCCTTCAGGGCCTGCTTCAGACCAGCCTTGATGGTGCGGATCTGCCGGTACTGGGCCAGCTTCTCCTCCTCACGAGCGATCTCGTCTTCGGAGCGCTGGATCAGCACCGATGCTCCCGTCAGGAGGTTGTCCTGGTGGGAACGCTGACCGGCGATGGCGTCGTTGGCCTTCTGCTCCTTGTTGGGGAGGTCCTTGCCGAGGGCGCCGAGCTGCTTGAGCAGGTTCTCGTCGATGTTGAACTCTTCAGTGGACATGATGTTCTCCTTTTCCCAGTCACGGGAGGTTGGACCGATCGGATATGACCGGGCTGCGAGCTTATATCGCTCATCGAACTTAATCGACTCCAAGTCCCCATGGTGGGATTCAGAACAGCACTTCGGGCGCGATATGGCTCGTGCGCCGGAGTGCTGTTCTGAGGGAAAACTCTGTCACTCAAAAATAGCAAATAGGTTTGGTTAAGGTTTAAAGCGTTACATTTCTGCAACGGGAGCGGCTGGAGCCTGCATCTTAAAAGATTTCTGGCTCGACAACTACTCGACCAGAGCAGACCATGGAGTACTAGTCTGTTTTACGTCCGGTGTATCACCTCTGTAAAACTAGCCATCTAATACTATATGGCCTGCCCTAGCCTGTTGCAGGTTGTATGCTGTAATGATCTGATTTGTGAACGTACCCCAGCTACAAAGCTACCGGATATATCGAGAAGTCGGACATCGCAAAATCACAGGATTTTATCCCTGCTAGTTTTGTTTTGTTCCCACCTGTCAATGTCCGGTTACGGAGTTATCTCCACGCTCCATAACAAGGATGCTATAAATATACCAGAAAAGTATTAAAATGTCAATACTATAGCACAAGCTTTATGGAAAATAGCAATGGGTATAGTCCAACGCAAAAAGCCCCATCTAGCAAAGCAGTGGGGCTTTTTGCGGCTGCCAAGCATGGCGCTTTCAGCAGTTATTCGTGCACCGATGTTTTGGTTTAGTTGCGTGCAAGCTTGCGGTGCAGGTACACGCGGTACGCTACCGTACCGGCAACGATCGCGCCAAAGAACACTGCCACGACATTGCCGGCACCCGTGTTGGGGAGCTCGGTTGGGAGCGTAGTGGTCGCTACGACCTGACAGTCGTTCAGATCTTTAGAGTACTTGCTGCTGTCGTACGCAGATTCGTCAATGGTAACGATGCTCTTGTTCGTCAAATCGCAAACCTGGATCTTGTTAGCCGGCGGTGTGGTCTTACAGTCGTTCAGATCTTTAGAGTACTTTGAGCTATCAAAGGCGCTCTCATTGATAGTCACGATTTGCTTGGTGTCTAGCTTACAGACTTTGATCTGGGTAGGTGGAGTACTTTGACACTTGGTCAGGTCCTTGCTGTACTTGCTGCTGTCGAACTGGTCTTCGTCAATGGTGATGACCTTCATGCTGCTCAAGTCACAGACCTGGATTTGCTTCGGAGGTGTCGGGCAGTTAACCTTGACCTGGAAGTTCACATACTCGGTCGTAGAACCGGCGAGAGCACCAATGTTTACGCCGCTCGTGGCAACAGTGTCGGGCAGCGTCTTAAGCGCCTTGCCACTGTCATCGTATAGTGTAGTCGTACCTGCTACCAGACTCTGACTTGCGTTCGTGCCGCTTAAGGTAACGGTCGTGGTGTCGGAGGCACCGGTAGTACCGCCAAGGTTAGTGGTAGCCGTAGCGGTACTTTCACCACCTTGGCTTGGCAGCGTAACTTTCAGTGTCACGCTATCGAGAGCATCAAACTCGGTGTTGCTCAACTGCATGCTGTACTGAACTGTGTCATTACAGGTAGCGGCGGTGTTGTCGCTGTAATCACCTCCCTTGGTGATGTTTTTAGCGACGTAATTGTCGCCACCAGCCAGTTTGCCAGTGCTACCAGCAAACGCCGGAACGGCGAAAGCCAGCGCTGGCACAACTGCCAAAGAGGCAACCAGAGCAGCTAATTTCTTCTTCATATCGTATCTCCTTTATGAATGTATAGCTTTATGGTTTATGGAATACGAGCTAGATAGACATGGGGCTTAAAATTGGAGGTTGAGGGCACAGGCGCTGGAGATGGTAGAGGTTGTCTCAGACGAATGCCCGAGAAAACATACCATTCCAACGCCTGCGCGCCATCAACTACTAGGGGCGCCGACCGAAGTCAGGGCCGGGTCGGATAGGTGATTGGGACGGTCTCCGTCTTGACGTCCTTGGCAGTGCCGAGGATAGCCGTGAAGGTGACCGTCATGGAGGCCGGTTGGTCGGCGTCGTTCGGTGCCCACAGAAGCACGCACAGCGAGCTGTTGCCCGAACCGAGGTTCGAGAACACCATGCTGTCCTGCCGGTTGGCGCCGGTGGTGTCGGTGCAGGCCGAGACCGAGCCGATGCCCGGGTCGACGGTGAGCGAACCACCTGCAGCAGATGCGTTGACGCCGATGGAGAACTCATTGGAGCTCTTGCCCGCCGGAATCATGTTCAGCTGCGTAAGCGACGTGATCGTGATCGACTGCGCCGGCGGAGGCGGGGTCGAGCACTGCTCAAGCGTCGCCGTGTCCGAGACGGTCTTGCCGAACATGTTCAGCGAAACCGTGTACGTACCAGCGGCCAGACCACTGAACGAGAACGATCCCGAGCCGTTGGCGGCAACGGTGATGTTCTTGCTCGCAGCCGTGGGGGTGAGAGTCAGGGTACCAGTGCCGGACTCGTCGTTGGGGTTGCCAACGTTGCCGGTCACGACACCTGTCTTCTCGCCCTCGTTGACGCATGCACCGGCCGAAAGGTTCACGGTCGGGGCCTGCGTGGCGGGCGGAGGCGGTGGCGTGGAACCACACTTGATGTCGACCTCTGCCCTGGCGTTGGCTTCGGCGTTAGCCGATGCACTGGCCTTGAGCGAGGTGCTGTTCTGGTACGACTTCCGCTTCGCGTTCGTCACCGACGTCTGCGTCCTGGAAGTGAAGGACACTGCGCTCGAGGCCTTGGCAGAGCCGCTGGCGCTGAGGGTGGTGTCAATCACGGTACCGTCAGGGCACGTACCCGTGACGTGGGCGTAGCCCGTAGCCGTGGCCGTTGCGCTGACGCTCTCCGTGTACTGGAGGCTGCTGGCGTACCGGACCTGGACGACCTTGGTGTACATCTTCGACACGGGGCCGCCGATGTGGTTGCCGCAGGTCTTGTGAAGCTTGCCGCCGATCACGTTGTAGACGTGCTGGTACAGCTTGAGCTTCTTGTTCCACTTCAGTACCGCCTGGTGCGTGACGTGCCACTTGAAGCCGCCGACGATGTGACCGAGCTTGCCGGTGTTGCGAACGACGGAGCCGACCTTCAGCACCACGACCGAGGCACCATGAGCCTTCTTGGCGATCACCTTGGATGCGTTGGCACCCGTGGCGTTCACCTTGATGTGCGGGGCCTTGCGGACCTGCTTCTTGGTGACCTTGATGTGATGGTTCGGGTACCACCAGAGCAGCTGGGTCTTGCCGCCGGGAGTTGCCAGGGTCTTGTTCGAGAACGTGACCGTGGGCGTACCGACAGCCTTGGCACTGGTACTGATAGTGAGGCTGGTATCAGCACTCGCCGGAGCGAAGGAAGTCGCGACCTGGAGGCCGACAACCGCCATCGCCAGAGCGACGAGCGCGAAGATGGGTCCCCGGAAGGGCGGCATCTTGAACTTCAGGAAGGAGTCACGCTCCTTCTTGTGGGTGGACTTGTGCATGAGATGTCCTTTCGGGGACGGTAAAAACCTAGATGGAGTCGCAGCCAGATGGCCACTTTCGCAAATCTCCCTGAGATGAGAACGACACCCTGCTGGCAATAATTGCAAGCAGAATGCCGTCCTCATTGGACACATCATGAAAACCGAATGTAGTAGTTGATGGATTGGGTTGTAATCCGTTGTAACGAGCCGTAAAGCTCAAGCTGAAACGGGCTTAAAAACCCATGTCTACCTAGCTTGCTTTTTGCTAGATTTTTCATGTTGTATGGTGCACAAATTGTTAATTTACATATACCACCGCCCAAGTATTCCACCTCTATAGCCAATGGTTGAGTCCATTATTACCACAATCCTACATGGTTGTCAATGGGAGGCCATACTTAAACGGCTTAAATTTACCCCCAGTTTCCAAGAGAAACTATGGGTAAGCAACCGTATTAGTGAGCGCTGGCACTTCCGGAATGGCGTGGTCGTTTTTGCTGAAGCGGAAACCGAAGGTACTGCCCTTGCCTTCTTCGCTTTCAAAAATGATGCTGCCGCCTTGGGCCAGCACGACTTTCTTGGCCATGAAGAGCCCCAGGCCGGTACCGTCCGGACGGGCTTTGCGCGCATTGCCTGCCCGGTAAAACTTGGTGAAGAGATGGGCGCGTTCGTGCTTGGGCACGCCGATGCCATCATCCTGCACCCGGTACTCGACGGCCGTCGGGGTCTCGGTGAGCGACACGGTAATGTGGCCGCCAGCCGGTGTGTAGTAGATGGCATTGTCGAGGAAGTTCATGACTACCTGATGAATCTTGGTCTCGTCGAGCATGAGCATCGGGAAGTCCTTAGGCTTATGGTACGTAAGTACCACTTCACGGGCCTTGGCGGTCTCGTCCAGCTGATTGACTTCGGTCTGGATAGCTTCGGCCAGATCCATGGGTGCAGCATCGATGACGAACTTGCCGGTGTTCAGCCGCGACAGGTTAAGCAGGTCCGAAATGAGATAGACCATGCGCTGCGAGCTGGCGTACGACTGGGTGAGCATCTGGGTCTGCTGCGCATTCAGCTTGCCAGCATCCCCTTCGAGCACCATGCTTAAGTAGCCTTTGATACTCGTCAGCGGCGTCCGCAGCTGGTGGCTCGCCATGGAAATGAAGTCATCCTTGGTGGCATCCAGCTGGCGCAGTTTTTCGTTAGTGCGCCGCAGTTCCCGCGTAGCCTTATCAACCCGCTCCCGCAGCGTCAGGTTGAAATGCTGCACCTCTTCGTAGTGCAGGGCGTTCTGGATGGCAACCACCAGAGCATTCGCGATCGATTCAAGCGTTCGCACATCCTGATTACTGTAGGGGTCACCACTCTTTCGTGGGCCCAGAATAATATAACCCAGGCCTTCAGTATTACTAGCTACATCTTGGGTCAAGCGAACTAATGCCGCGACACCGTTCTCTTGCAGAATACGTTTCAAAGTACTTTGGTGACCATCGTCGAGGTAATCCGTAAGGATGACATGCTGATGGATATGAGGCGTCAATTGACGCACGCGCCGGATATCCTCAACCGCAAACTCATGATGACCCCCAAAGAAACGCTGATGGTCTTCACCATCACGTAGACCTACTATGACGTGTTCGGGACGGAGCGAACTTTGCAGTAAAGCCACGCTCTGATCCATAAGGAACTTTACGTCCAGACTGGAGACCAATATTTTATTAAGTTGCTCAAACAGGGCCTGCGGATCATAGGCATCTTGGTAAAACAACCGGTCGGTAGTGCGGTTAAACCACTTCTGAAAGCGCACAAATACCAAAGCCGCGACACCAGTCATGATAGAAATGAAGGCTTGAGCCCAGAGCGATATACGTACATCGAAAGCAAACGACATGAGACCGAAGACCACCAGCCCATAGAGGAGTGCTACGACGACTAGCGAGCTACCGTACCCGAGTGAACGGGCCACCACGAGTCGTAAATCGAATAATCGATGGCGAACCATGGCGATAGCCGCAGCGGCTAAAAACACAATCGTAAAAGCAGGTGCAAGATTCGCGATATAGGAATTGGTCAAACTAGGGATGATCCCCAGGGCAAATGCCGGTACGAACGTCCCGATAGAGCCGATACGAAGATAGACCAACTGCATTTGCTCATTGGCGACTACATTCCTTCGCTTAACGGTATGGGGCAGTAAAATACGGAACGCGAGGAGTAAATTAAAAAGGAGCACGGCGACATAGAACGGATAGAGTATACCGAGATGGGGTTCGCCGTCGACGAGCTTGACGTTCAAGCTCGTAAAAGATAGGAGGGACACGCCGACGGTGGGCACCGCAAAGATATAGAATTGCCGTCCAATGTGCTTGTAGCGGAATGCGCCTAGAAAATAGAAATATGCCATCAATGTCCATAAGGAGAAGGGGGTGATGCACTGGCTAGCCAGTAACAATGTGTCCCCGTGAAGATCAACCAAGACGCCTTTGATTGAAAGAGCATTCGATACGATCCATGCCGCACTGAGAAGGCTGAAGGCAAAATACCACCGGAATGTAGTGGAGTGAGGGTTATTAAGCAATACAAACAAGCCGAGCATTCCGGATAGCAAGGCAACTACGCAAAGGATAAGCTGTAGCATTATCCTTTATGGTATCACGAGCTAGGCGTGAAGCTGTATGGCGTAAAAATGTTCGGTATCCAGCACCGCAGTGCCTTCTGGCGGTACGCCAGTACGAAAATGCGTCTCGTCACCTTCCTTAGCCCAGTAACTCTCTGCGAAATTTGTGACGGAGATGCGCACACCATCGGTGGATTCGTTCTGGTTGCCGACACTTTGAATAAATTGTGCAAGCCAAGGGTGATTGGCTCCTGCACAGTCAAAGAATACTTCAGCATCGTGTCCGGTGGTGGCGTTGGCCTGCGAGAAGTGTCGTATTGCTCCGCGCAGCAACAGCTCTGCGGCGCCAGTACCTCGTTTCTCGGGCGTAACCACGAGCGTGCCTACGTAGTAGGATGTAGCATCGGCATCCACTTTCGCCTGTTCAGCGCGTATCATTTCCGTATCCACCCAACTGATATGCTCGAGACCATTGTGAACCGTCAGATAACCTACGGGTTCTCCCTCGCTATCGTAAGCGAGGTATTTATATACATCTGGAGATTCCATATCGGCGACGAATTCTTCGTGCGTCATATCCTGTTTTTCGAATGACTTACGATTGAGATCTACAAAACCGACCTGAACAATAGGCCAGAGCTTAGCTTGATCCAATGGAGAGGTCTCAAGCGTAACCGTCACTCGGCTGCCGTCATCCCCCTCTATAAGTTCATAATTGTAGGGGCGTAATACCGTTTCGGCACTAGTGGATGATTCGGGTGCGTCCATGGGCTCATAGTAATACAGGAATAAAGTGGATAGCAACCAAATAGGTCACATCTTTATTCCTGATTACCTAAAACAAGTGCCAAAGCTGCCCAAGGGCGGCGAGGCTGGGATGCCAGTAAACCGGCACATGGAGTTGAGGGCGGAACAGATGAATGAGCAACCATACGGTCGCATAAAGGCCGCTGGCAGCATAGACGCGTGGACGCAATTGCTTCCAGTTGCTGCCACGAGCGGTCTCAACGAAGCTCACTCCAGGCGCACCATTCAGCATGACATTCAGCACGAAGCCGACGAGAGGCCAACGATGGCTAACCTTCTGTGCAAACCGAAGGGGCCAGCCGAACAGCTTCTCATCCACTTGCGTGAAGTGATGGTGGTATTTGGCCAGCAGTATGCCGCCAAACAAAAACATCGCGTAGCCGCACACGAAACCCAGGATCGCCCATGCGTAGGTTTCGCCAACGACCATTGCGATCCAAACACCGTAGAAAACGGCGTAGTTCGCGAACCTGCGCATTACTCCTCCTAATTGTCAAGGTAACAAATTATATTATACACTATTATGTAGATTTTTACAATACGCTCTTACGGGCGCTCGATGATAGTCTGGTTGTTTTCAAACGGCTCAAAGTATTCTGCGATAGCGTCATAGATAGACTCGCACTTGGCCGTATTATCATTCACATAATTACACAGGAAGACGTCCAGCTGTACCGTTAACCGTTCAGGCCACGTATGGATAGAGATGTGCGACTCCGCTAAGCCGACAAGCAAGGTAAAACTCTTGTTTGGGAATTCATGAGCGACTTCACCAAGTACCACCACATCGTGTTCCGAAAGAATATCGCGTACGGCAGACAGGCAGCCTTCTACGTCCATCAACTTTCGCGAGTTGTTGGTAATGACCGTACCCACGAAGTGCCGAGAGAGCTTAACGCCTATCTTTTGTTTCCTACGTAACTGAACTAGTGTCATATGTGTCCACCGATTTTAATTAATAAAAACCACCCGAACGCTGGCCTCTTGGGGGCCTGGTTCGAGTGGTTAGTCTACTAAAGAACAGGTATATTGTAGCTTATTTTGAGCAATATGTCAACAGGTGTTGTCGCCTATGCTCGTTCTATGTAATACTACGGATATCGAGCTTTAGTCAATATATACATAACCAAAATGGATACATCCGCACCCAAGGCTCTCATCGTTGAAGATGAATTGTCGATACGCACCATGTACCAGACCAAGTTGGAGCTGGAAGGCTTCGCGGTGGAGACGGCTGCGGATGGGGCGGACGGACTGGCCAAAGCCAGGTCTTTCCTTCCCCACGTCATCCTGCTCGACCTCCGCATGCCGAGCATGAACGGCGATGAGATGCTGCAGCGGCTGCGCGCCGAGGAGTGGGGCGCCGACATACGTGTGGTCATACTTACCAACATCAGCCGAGACGAAGCGCCGCATGCGCTTCGTTTTTTAAGTGTCGACCGGTATATCGTCAAAGCACATACGACCCCTTCTCAGGTGGTCGAGATCGTCGAGGAAGTGCTGGCCGGTAAATAACCGGGATGGTACACTGGAACATAGAAGGAACCGTATGGCCCAGAAGGTAAGAATAGCGATAGTCGAAGACGATCAGGCAATCAGCCAGATGTACCGCATGAAATTCGAAGCGGAAGGCTTCGATGTGGAGACAGCCAGCAATGGCAAGTTAGGCCTGGAGCTGGCTGAGAGCATGAAGCCAGACATCATCCTGCTCGACCTGATGATGCCCGAGATGAACGGCGACGAGATGCTTGAAAAAATGCGGGCTACCCCGTGGGGTAAGGACATCACGGTCATCATCCTGACCAACATGGGCGAGCAAGAGGCGCCGGAAAGTATCAAACAGCTGGGTGTACGCCGGTTTATCGTCAAGGCCGAGATGACCCCACGCCAGGTGGCAGAGATGGTAAACGCCGAACTGGGTAAGTAATCAATGAACGTCGCGATATTGGGGTACGACACCGAAGGTAAGGTTTCGTATGAATACTATAAGAAGCTGGGCGCGGAGATCACCATCTGCGACCAAAAGACCGAGCTCGACGTACCCGCAGGTGTGCCGACCCAACTGGGCGAAGGATATCTGGACGACCTGGACCGATTCGATGTACTGGTACGCACTGCCGGCTTGCCGCCTCGCCTTATCCTGGAGAAGAACCCTGGGGTCGCCAACAAGATCACCACGAACGTCAACGAGTTCATGCGCGTCTGCCCCACTCCGAACATCATCGGCGTCACGGGCACCAAAGGCAAAGGGACGACCAGTACGCTGATAACGAAGATTTTGGAAGCGGCCGGCCGAAATGTGTGTCTGGGCGGTAATATCGGCGTGCCACCGCTTTCGTTCCTGGATAAGCTCACCGAGGATAGCTGGGTTGTACTGGAGTTGTCGAGTTTTCAGCTGATGGACTTGCAACGCAGTCCCCACATAGGTGTCTGTCTGATGGTGGTGCCGGAGCACCTGAACTGGCACGAAGATATGGACGAGTACATGGGCGCCAAGGCACATCTGTTCGAATGGCAGAGCAGCGACGATATCGCCGTGTACTTCGCCGAGAATGACACTTCCAAAGAGATCGCCGGTGCCGGCGCCGGTCACAAATTACCGTTTTATCGCTCACCGGGTGCCTTCGTGAACGGCAATATGATCACCATGAACGGCGCCGCGTTGTGTACGACTGATGAGCTTAAACTGCTGGGCGCCCACAACTGGCAGAACGTCTGCGCCGCCGTGACCGCCACGTGGCTCGCCGGTGTCCGCGACCCGGAAGTCATCCGCGGCGTCCTCACCAGCTTCAGCGGCCTGCCGCATCGCATTGAGCTGCTGCGGGAAGTCGACGGCGTGCGATTTTACAATGACTCATTTGCCACGGGCCTGCATGCTACCGAGGCCGCCATCGAAGCCGTTCCCGGCAAGCAGGTGGTGATCCTGGGCGGGTTCGACCGCATGCTGCCGCTTGAACATTTCGGCAGCTTCGCCGTAAGTCACGCCGATACGTTCCGCACGCTACTGCTCATCGGTGAGAGTGCCGACCGACTGGCAGACACACTGCGGGCAGCCGGGTTCGATAATTTCACTGTCGACCACGATGTCCATGACATGCCCGCCATCGTGTCACGTGCCCGTTCCCTGGCCCAGAAAGGCGACGCCGTCGTGCTCTCACCAGGCTTCGCCAGCTTCGATATGTTTAAGAATTTCGAGGATCGCGGCGAACGATACCGCGCAGCGGTAACCGCGCTATGACCTATCAGACATTCCGTTTTAAAAGCTACGAGTTCGACGCGGCCGCCAAGACACTGCGCCTGCATTATGGCTATGACGACGCCCTGCACTTCACCGAAACATTCACGTTTGATTTTGACTTTGCTTCGTACGATCCGGCCCTGCTCGACCGTGCACTGCAGCAATTGTTCTACGTAGCGGGTGTGTCGTACTACAAGCTCTTCTTAGCGCCGGACATACAAGTAGAAGCGGGTGACGTCGATGCCAGTCTGCAAACGTTCCTGGAAAATACCTATCAGCGAGGACTCGGCGAATTCTGGTACGTGAACCAGCTGGATCCGCGGACGCGCGTACCCTTTCCTCTCACCACACAGGAACAGCTTCCGGCGCACAGCCGGGCCAGCGATGGCTTGCTGGTCGGCATCGGTGGCGGCAAAGATTCGCTGGTAAGCGTCGAGTTACTGCGTGGCAGCGGACTCGATGTCGCTACCTGGAGTCTGAACCATCGGGCGCAACTGACGCCTTTGGTCGAGCGCATCGGCCTGCCGCATTACTGGGTGGGGCGGGAATGGGACACGCAGGTCGCTGAGCTGAACGCGGGCGGGGCCTATAACGGCCATGTGCCGATTTCGGCTGTCATCGCCGCCACCGGTACTATCGTGGCTATCTTGACCGGCCGGCGTGACCATGTCGTTTCCAACGAACAGTCCGCCAATGAACCCACGCTGGAATACCAAGGTGTCGCCATCAATCATCAGTATTCAAAATCGCAGGAATTCGAGCAGCAATACCAGGCGCTCCTGGCCGACACGTTCGGTGATAGCGCGCGGTACTATTCACTGCTTCGGCCTTTGAGCGAACTACGCATCGCCGAGCTCTTCGCTGTCCGTAGGTGGTTTGATACGTACCACGATGTTTTCAGTTCGTGTAACCGTGCGTTCGTGCATGGCAATGACCACATATTCTGGGATGGTACCTGCCCGAAGTGCGCTTTCGTGTATCTGGCGCTCACGCCATTCCTACCGGCAGAGAAAATTCAGGCGTTGTTCGGCTGCAAGAACCTGCTACTTGACCCCGCCCTTGAACCGACCTACCGGCAGCTACTCGGCATAGTCAGCGAGAAGCCGCTCGAGTGTGTCGGCGAGGTAAAGGAGTCGCGCGCCGCCATGCGCGAGGCACAGCAAACACACCCAGAACTCGCGAAATATCAGTTCGATATTCCGGCAGACTATGATTTCCGCACCTTAGCTTCCCATCATATGCCGGCGGAGGTATGGGAAATTATTCGTCCGCAGCTTCAGCCGTAGTCCGGGCAGCACGGATGACATTATCGAACAGCGCGCATATGGTCAAAGGACCGACGCCGCCTTTGCGGGGTGTGATGGTCAGGTCGTCGCGTTCGTAGACATCATCGGCCAAGTCGCCGACCGTCTTACCCTCTTCGCCGGCCACCCCGGCGTCGACCACCACGGCTTTTTCTTTGATCATATCGGCCGTGACCAGGCCAGGCTGACCGGTGGCGGTGATGAGCACATCAGCTTCATGGATGATCGCAGCGGGATTTTCAGTGTGGCTATCTATGACCGTCACATCGTAGCCGGAGCTTAGGAGCAGGCGCTCCAGCGGTTTGCCGACCAGCTTACCGCGGCCGACCAGCACGATCTTTTTACCCTGCCCTAATTCGACGTTATAGCCTGCCAGTAACCACAGGATGGCAAGCGGCGTGGCTGGATCCAATGTGGCGTTCGCACCCAATGCATCAACATCTTTTTCCGGAGCGACCAGGTCGCAGATCGCATCCGTTTCACTCGGATCGGCCAGCGGCAGCTGCACGATGATGCCGTGCACGCTTGCGTCAGCGTTCAACTTCGCAATAAGCGCCCGCGCCTCTGATTGCTCGATACGATGCACCTCTACATCCACCAGGACCTCAGCGCCGTACCGTTCTTTCATACGCACGTAGGTAGCGATGGCCGGATGATCGGTCGTGATGACGATAGCGAGCTTCGGCGCCACCTGCAGTGATTGCCGGAGTCCGCGTACCTGATGGGCCTGCCGCTCTTTGATAAAACCGGCAAGCTCCGAACCGTTGAGTGATTTCATGGGTCATAGTATAGCGCAGGTACCTCTGTTACGCTACCGGCCATTGCGTATAGCACCGGTGCGATGGTATAGTGCATGTAATATCGCTTAAGCTAAACACAAGGTAGATTCTATGGATCCACAACAGCCCACACCCACACCGCCCAATCCAGTTCCAGAGCCCGCACCACAGATAGCCCCAGCAGCTCCCAATCCTGCGTCCGTCCCCCTTCCTGCGGCGGGACCCGCGCCTGCAGCGCCTGCCCCTGTGGTCCCCACTACTCCTACACCTCTTAACCCATATGCATCTGCTCTTCCGAATGTCCCTGAAACATGGCCTGGTGCTTGGGGTGCTTACAAATATTCTAAGCAAGCCGTTAAACGCAACTGGGGCGTACTGCTTGGTCTGTGGGTCTTAAGCTACGTGCTTAGCTTCGCACTCGAGATTGCGTTCAAGCAGGCAGGCCGGATTTTAAGCTCTGTTTTGAGCCTCATTCTTACCGCTACAATCATCAAAGCCACATTTGCGAGCGTGCGCGGCCAGAAAGTCTCTTTCGGAGACTCCTTCGCAGCCCTCAACCCTCTGACCGTACTGAAACTGCTCGTTAACTATATCGTGCTGAGTGTCATCCTTATATGTGCGTTTATCGTGCTTATCGTGCCCTTTGCCATATTGTTCCCGCGGCTCGTTTTTGCTCCATATCTTGTTGTCGATCGCAATCTGGGTCCATTTAAGGCCCTCGGCGCAAGTTGGGATATGAGTAAAGGCCACAGCGGTAAAGTATGGGGAATCATCTGCGCAAGCATTGCCATGGCCCTGCTTATGTTTACTATTATCGGTATTCCGTTCGCACTTTACTTCCTCTTTATGTATAGTGCAGCTTTTATAGTCCTGTGCGAGTACACCACTACAAAAAACGTCACCGCTCCCTCCACTATCGGCGCCATGCCATCCGTCGCTTCAGACACAGTCCCGCAAGTACCAGCTGTTTAGTTGCCCGGCTTGCCAGAACAGGGGTATTTTGGTACAATAGCCCCTGTTCTGCGCTTTTGCGCATGATATGGGCCAGTAGCTCAGCTGGTTAGAGCGTCTGCCTCTTAAGCAGAATGTCGAGGGTTCGAGTCCCTCCTGGCCCTCCAAATAAGATAGCTCAGCTTGCCTGGGCTTTTTTATTTGGACACTACGACAATAAGCCCAGTAGGCACAACGCGGCATCGCCTAAAATACTCAGCCGATAGTAAGACTTATACCGCTCTCTGGTAAGATAGATGTTGTGCACGAGCTAGTTACCCTTATCGCCCAATATGCCATTGCTATCCCCGTATTGGCCTATTTCGTACTCGCATACTCTGAACGTCATAAGTTAAAACAGCTGGTATTATTTACGTTTCTGAGCGCGATCATTGCGTTGGTATGCATTAAGGTCGCAGCTGCGGTGCATAGCGACCCGCGTCCGTTCATACGCGATGGCGTTACACCCTATTTCAGCAGCGCGACCGACAACGGCTTCCCTTCTGACCACACCGCTCTCAGTTCCATGCTTGCCGCCATCGTGTTCAGGTATAACAAAATAGCCGGCACACTATTACTGTTGCTCACACTTGTAATCGGCGCAGCACGAGTTATCGGCGGCGTACATCACGGACAGGACGTAATAGGCGCGTTCGTGCTGGCACTTATGGCGGTGTACCTTGCCCACATCGTCACAAAGCTCCTTTGGGCGAACAAACATAAAGACGCGCAAACCTTGTAGTTTCAAACATAAGCGGCTGGCGGGCTTATTTGCTATAGTTGTACTGATAATGAAAGCAAAACAAAAAAGTTTACGATATCTGCTGTTCGTAAACCTATTCAGCCTGACCGGCTACTATACCTTCGCGCCGCTATACGCCCTGTTCGCCCATAACTTCAACATTACCCCTAAGCACATCTCACTCATATGGGGCGGATATTCTCTGCTGACGGCTCTGTTTATCCTGGCGTTCGGACGCTATGAGAATATGAGGAAGAAAGGCAAGCTGGTCGTACTGGGTTATTTTATCTACGCCATCGGCGCTTTACTGTTCCTGACCGTTCATGACGAGAAGAGCCTGGAGATCGTACTGGTGTTCAATGCCCTAGGAGCAGGCGTGACCCTGCCGGCTTATAAAACGTTGTTCGCTCATAACGAGCTGAGGGGCAAGGAAAGCGAACAATGGTCCTGGCTCGATGCTGGCAACATGTTCGCTGCGGCTGCCGGCGGTGCCCTCGGCGGGCTTATCGTCGGGACATATGATTTCCGGGGGATATTTATAACGATGGCTGCTATACAGATAGTCGCCGCCGTAGTCGCTTATCGCTTCCTATACAAGCTCACTTAGAGTTTGACCGGTGGATATTCGTGCATAAAAGATTTGATGGCGGTCTTTTGGCGGTATGACCTCACGATATTTATGTATTAGCCTTTAGGTCTGCACTTTTTACAAATCGAGTGTATAATCTGTATTTGTACATACGGGTGGCAAAGGTGAGGCGCTGATGCAGCAACAGACAGATTTATTCTTTTACCGGTTTCATTTGCTTTTTATCGGCCTGCTGGCCGCCGCTATCGTGGTAATGACATCGGTGCTGGTGACGGCCATAGGATCCCATAGCGTATTGGATCCGCGGACGAGCGCCTCGACGAATGCGCTCAATATGCGCGTACCGGACAGTTCGAACGCCGTAACGGCCGGTGCGTACCAATTGATGAACGGCGGCCGGCGCCTCCTGCTGACGACCGGCATGGTTTTATACGGCGCCTGCCACTCGATAACTACCGCGACCACGCATACCGGCGTAGCCGTCCTGCGTGGCAGCGGCATGGTCGTCGGTGGCATAGGCAAAGGGACGATATTCGTAACCCGGGGAATAGGCAATGGGGTCATATTCGCGCTACGCACCGTGGCGAGCGGCATTATGTTCACGGTACGTATTCCGGGTCGGATGGTCGGATCGGTGGCGAGTGGTCATGCGGTCGGCTCCATAATCCGGCCAGCCGACACCCATACGGTACCTGTCATAACCGCTCCGTCCGCTGCCATGCTCGCCCGCATGAGCGCACAGGAACGGCAAGAGATCGCCGATCTGCAGGCAGCCCAGATCGCCGCCAACCAGCGGCTGGACGGCACGATAGTCGCTGGTGACCCGGGCCACGGTGGTTACCCCGCAGCTTGGGACAACGCCGCGCAAGACAGCCGGCTGGACAGTTGGGGTATGTATAACCGTGAGTGCGTGAGTTATGCGGCCTGGAAAGTCTACCAGACGTACGGCTCCATGCCGTATTGGGGCGGCGTCGGCAATGCGAACGAGTGGCCTGGCGACGCCCGGCGAGCAGGCATACCGACCGGCTCGACCCCGCGGGTACATTCGGTAGCGATTTCGATGCGCGGCTACTACGGCCACGCCATGTGGGTTGAAGCGGTCAGCGGTAACATGGTGTACGTCAGCCAATACAACTACGATCTGCACGGGCACTACAGCGAAATGTGGATCAACGGCAGCTCGCTGACCTATATCTACTTCAAGTAATCCGGCCTGCAGCTGTAGCAAGTCAGACCGGTTATGGTATGCTAAACCCTAATGACAGAAGCACATCACGTCATACGGAAACGCCTTTGGAAACAAGCGAACATGCAGTTGGTGCCTACGGGTATACTGGCGCTGATAGGCATCGCCATCAGCCGGTTCGACGGCGGCATGTCGAGTCACCATATCACTCACAAGCTGATAGCCCTCATCGGTGTCATCATCTTCGCTAGCTTTGCCGCCACTTTCTTGCGCATACTGACAGCTACCGTCGCCAAAGTCGTCGCCCTGCATCATATCAATGCCGGCCGCGCTGCCGCGCTCCGCTTGCTCCTGCGCATCATCGGCTACGTAACCATCGGCGTGACGATACTTGATCTGCTTGGCATACCCGTCGGGAAGCTGCTGGTCGGGGGTGCCGCCCTCGGTATCATCCTGGGCGTCGCCGCCCAGCAGGCGCTGGGAAACTTTTTCGCCAGTATCGTCCTGATTATTTCGCACCCCTTTACGGTCGGCGAGTGGATCACGCTGAACTCAGGCGCACTCGGTGGTGCCTACGAAGGCCGCATCAAAGATATCGGCCTGACCCACACCAAACTCGAGAAAGAAGATGGTGATATCGTGTTCCTGCCGAACGCGACCTTACTGTCCGGCGCTGCCGTGATCGCCGACAAACAGGCTCAGACGAAACACTCCTAGGATTTAGGCTTCTGTTTCTTTTGCCGGGTCGCAGCCAACTGTGGCCGGCGCCGAGGGCGCTTCGTCTTACGGGCGTTTTTGACGGCGCGTGCGAACTGGCGTTCCGTCTCATTATCTGCGTAATGTGCTACCGGGTCAGTCACGAGTACCGAGCTCTTTGCCTTGCTGTCGAGATCCTTCAGCAGATCGATAGCCGTCCGTTCCAACAACCATTCGCGGCCAGGTGCCGTCTCGCCGATAGCGGTCAGGTGCCACAGGTCCTTACCCCGCTCCTGTTCGGTCATTACCTCGAGAGGCCGTACGAGCAATGCAGGACCCGTAGGCAGCAGCGCGTTGGTTTCTTCCAGCAGCAGACGGGCCTGATCCGGATCTTTCACGAACAACTCGATAGCCTGTACGATGGCACCCTTCTGGGCGACGCGCACGGCTGATATATTCTGGTTCGCCACCCAGATGATTTCACCATTGAGCCCGCGGATACGCGTGCTGCGCAAGGTGATGCGCTCCACTACCCCTTGGACATCAGGATATGGTATGGAGATAAGGTCACCCACACCGAACCAATGCTCGGCCATCATGCTGCCGCCGAACGCAAAGTCACGCAGCAGCGGACTGAACACACCACCAAGGATGATGGCTAGCAAGGCACTGGCACCGACAAGAGCACTCGGCTGGTTGTGCGGATGAGTGAACGTCCACCAGAAATATAGACCAAGTACGAACAGAAGCGTGCGGATGATGGCAATACTCAGTACTGTCCAAGTTTCGAGCCGGCGGTAGCTGTTGACCGTCTCGAGCGAGGTGGCGGCATCCGCCCGGCGGCTGAATATCCTGCTTACCTTGCGCAACACCACAGAAAACAGCTTACCCACCAGGCCGGCTACCACCAAGCTTGCCAGCAGTACCCATATGGAATTGCCCGCAAAGAGGGCGTTCGTAATCTGCCGAAACACCGTAGTTGACTGCTGCAGGGTCTTGTCCGCAGCAGCGATAGAAGTATGCGCCATGCTTATTCTCCGTTAATTGCTATGTGGCCTTGCGAAACGCAGAGCTTTAGTTATCCTTATGGTAACGTAGGCATCCAGCTATTGTCAAATAAACTTTTTGATTTTACAGCTAGTTTCCAGAGCGCCGTTTATCTGTTAGAATGAGTCCGTTATGCGCCCGTAGCTCAGTGGATTAGAGTACTTGGCTTCGAACCAAGGGGTCGTAGGTTCAAATCCTGCCGGGCGTACCATAATTAAGCGCGCGTAGCTCAGCTGGATAGAGCGTTGGTTTCCGGTACCAAAGGTCGGGGGTTCGAATCCCTTCGCGCGTACCAGAGTGAATTTACAGATAGAGATTGAAGTCCATTTCAATCTCTTTCTTGTTTGTTGGAAATTAACACTTTGAAATTAGTTTGAATCTTGTTTGATGATTTCTTCTACTGAACGGTAGACTTCATCAACACTTCCGTTTGCATCCACCCAGACTAAGTCTGGTCGCTTTAGGTTCTCTATGTATTCGTACTTATGTAGGACATCTTCAAGTCTATCCCCGCCTAGATTAAGGTGCTCTTTATTAGTGCGACCGCGTTCTTCTATCCGTGAGCGATGGGTTTCTAAGCTTGCTTGAAGTATTATTGGAATTACTTTCGCTTCTGGCACATATTGTTTTAGTCTATCTAAACTCTCCCATGTATGAGGTGCTGCCATATGTGCGTCAATAATTACAGTAATCCCAGCTTCTAGCTGTTTCCTTACAAGGTGCCACATTATTTTATAAGCAGTGGGAGAAGCTTCTTTGAAACTTATATTTAGTGCTGTTCGCAATGCATCATTGATGGTATCAGAGCTAAATACAGGATAGTTGTAGGTTTTTGATAATTCTTTCGCTAAGGTGGTTTTACCAGCTCCTGCAAATCCACCTAAGACAATGGCCGTAGGTTCTGTCATAAATGAATTATATCAACACCGTGTTGCTTAAACTATAAATGGTCGTTTGAACTTCCTGTACTACCGTGTACCATATTCGTATCCTGAAGAGACATCAGAACTGATGTCTCTTTTGCTATAGTTAGACCATGATCGAGGTCATACATCACCAGAATAAATCGTACGAGAAGCCGTTCGAGACCGCTATCGCTGAATCCTACGATGAGGCCCGCGGGTTGCTACCTTCGTTGCCCGCCACCGTCCAGATATACTTTTCCGATTACAGCATACTTCCGGATAGCGGTATAGGCGGCTATGCTTACTCGCGTGATATCATCACCATTTCGCTTGCTCCCGATTTTAAAGACAGAGAGAAACAGCTATCGAGCATCCGGCCGACCGTTTTTCACGAAGCATTCCATCTTTGCCAGCACTTTACCGGGGAAAACGGACCGTTCTCGGGGATTGAGAACGCCCTATACGAGGGCATGGCGACCGTGTTCGAACGGGAATACGCAGGTGTTTTTGAACCGTATGGTGACTACAGGCAGGTTCCAGACACAAAGCTAAAAGAATGGGTCGAGGTATTGAGGAAGTTGGGCGCCGAAGAATTCGCGGATGAAAAAGTGTACCCGAAATGGAAGTTCTATCACCCTGAATTACAAGAACGCTGGATCGCGTATCGGACCGGCGCATGGATGGTGGATCGGGTGCTCAAGGACCAGGGCTTAGACATATTGGACCTGCAAACAAAAACGGCGGCAGATGTCCTGAGTCTGTACGACCGCTAGGGCGGTAGCATCGCTATTTCCGGGGTGCGCTTTGTATGTATAATGAGCCCATGAAGAAACGCACGAAGCTGCTTGCCGTACTCTGTGCGCTTGTGGTGGTAGTGGCTGGATTGGCTTTTTATAAACAGCAGACTAAGTGTGAGCGTGGCATAACGGACGAATGCCTACCGAAAGGTATGTGCATGGCACCGAATGATGCGGTCGTAAGTTGTGACGTGCTTAAATAACCTCCATTACGGAGTTGTCACGGAGCAGAACATATGAGCTTACGGGTAGCGAACTTCAATATAAAACACGCCGCACCTGCACGTGGTTATATAGGGAGGACTAGGCTTCTAGCTAAGGCCTGCGCGGAGATTGATGCAGACATACTAGCCCTCCAAGAGGTTGATCGCCGCGTATGGCGGTCAGGCTTTGCGGATTTAGTCATGGAAGCAGCCGGTGTCACATACAGTGATGCTTCATTCGGAAAAGCCATGGGAGCTAATCTCGTCAGTCTTATAAATCCGGGTGGTCAGTATGGCATTGCACTACTCGTGAAGGGTCGCGTAAAGAGCCAGGAAGTCCTGCCCCTTAAGGGCGACTATGTACGATTCGCATTCGGCAAGCGGCGCAATATCGCCCCTGAACCGCGAATCGCTACGTTCAGCGAAGTGGAGACAGAAAGCGGTATCACCGCACGAGTGGTGAATACCCACATCGGCGGCCCATGCCGGGAAGAGTTCGTCGGCACCATCCTCAGCGAACTCGCCCAATATCCGGAACCGCACATCTTGCTTGGCGATTACAATACAGGACGTCGAGATATGCGGCAATGGCTTGGAGCCACTGCGCTACCACTACAATTTGCACCGCGCCCACTTGAGCTTTCCGTAAAGTCCCGCCAGAGCGATCATATAGCAGTGAACGGTTTTACCATTGATTCTGTTACCGCACGACGATTCGATATCAGCGATCATCCGGCTATTATCGCCGAACTGAGTGTGACTGCCAGTTAGGAAGCAACCCGACCCTCCCGACCAGAAGTCGCACAGATCCCTGCTTAGTGATATAATGATAGTACTAGACCTAGCTGCAAGCTTTTCTTTACGGAAATACTCTAGCATTAATAATTCAATTTCGTTCAGGAGAGCAGCTAGCTGATGACATTCGTTGCCAGATTCCTTGAGCATTAGATCGCAACAGATCAGGAGAGACAATATGGCAACTAAACTTTTTGTGGCAGGACTGCCTTTCAGCATGGTGGATAATGACCTGCGCGAATTGTTCGCAGAGTTCGGCACCGTCGACTCAGCCCAAATCATTACCGACCGCGACACCGGCCGCTCTAAGGGCTTCGGCTTCGTAGAGCTCAGCACCGACGAAGAAAGCCAGGCCGCTATGTCTGCTCTGAACGGCAAAGATATGAACGGCCGTCCGCTCACCGTCAACGTCGCTCGACCGCGTGAAGACCGCCCGGCACGCAGTTTCGACAACAACCGTGGCGGCGACAACCGGGGTAGCTTGGGCAACAATTTCCGCCGCTCACGCCGCTAATCAACCTAACTCAAGGAGACGGTGATGTCAGCAGACCAAGCAGACAAACCGATCGACAATCCGAATGAATCTGACCCGGTGTTAACGCTCGGGCAGAAACGGTTCTACGCCTCCGCGCAGTGCAGTGAAGCACGCATAGCGCTCAAACAGATGGTCGACAACCCGGCCTTCGATACCGATTCGGAATATTTCCGGGGCAGCACACTCGCATTCGTCGATCGGCACCTGCACTACCTGAGTACTCACCCCACCACGAACCTCATAGGCTACCTTTCGAATCTGCGGCTTATGACGCGGGCCGGCCGCAAATAGGACCGCCTGCTATTACCCTAAAACTCCCTGGAACTATCGCCGGGGAGTTTTTATCTTAGGCGACAAACCATGCACCCATCTGGCAACCAAAACGGTTGTATTTATGATGTTTTCGTTCAATACTAGTGACAGAAAAAGGTGGACAACATGGACCTAACAAACAATCCTTCACCCCAGAGGGCACCGCAACGGCCCCTACAACCGACACGGCCTCGGCCGCTCATGAACGATTTCGGTCCACGGCCTGCGCACCGATCGCCGGCACCGACCCACGCCGTACCGCATTCGTCCACCACACCGGTACATCAGGCTCGGCCCACTTCCCGTGACCCACATCCTCACATTCCATCTCCTCAGCCTGAGCCAGTGCAACCGACACCCCAGCAGACACCGGTACCTGCTTCTGCACCGGAACGACCAGCGATGCCGAACAACACTCCGTCAAAGCCACGCGCGTCCAGGAGTCACGCCGGCATCATAGGTCTCGTATTGTTCGTAGTGCTCGCCCTCGTAGCCTTCACGCCGATACTGCCGGGAAAAATCCTAGAGGATTTCCCAGGAAGCTCGGAGTCACAATCAAGCGGCGATCAGAGTCTGGCCTGCATAACCACTCCTGAGGGCATGGTCGTAAGTACCAGTTACGACACTAAGCTTGGTTTTCCTATCGTGTACAAGTACACCACGACCACGACCCAGCGTGCGCTCTGCCAAGGTAAGGACATCAGCGCCACCGGTGGTACCTCGAGCCAGTTCAATCCGCTCGGGCTGGTCATCAATCTGGCAGCTGCAGCGATAATCGCGGGCATTGTTGGCAAACTATGGGGCACACTCTACCGACGTACGCATCGCCAGCCCGCTCACTCATCATCACGCAGCGCGGATTCAGGAGCGACCTCCGGTGGCGCGACTGCTTCATAACGTACGTAATCTTTGAATGGAAAGTCGGTACCCTTTTGGGCCGTCAGCACGAAATTCTGAGGCAACCATAGGCTATAGCCGCGACTGGCTAAGAAGATGTCTACGACATCAAACGATTGTAGTGCTGCAGCATACACCTGACTCAGTATCTGTGCTCCGTTGCCATGATAGCCACTGATGACATTCATAGCTACCGTACCTTTGTCGCCCAGATGTTTATTAAGAGCCTGGAAAAATTCGACCGTTCGCAGCTCTTTCGGAATGGCCGTATGAGTGAACGCATCGACCAGAATAAGATCGTATCGCTTAGCATGTTCGCGCAAAAAGCTGCGGCCATCGGTATGGAAGACGTTCAGTCGGTCATCGACTGGTACGTCGAAATACGTATGTGCCAGTCGAGTCAATCCTTCGTCAGGCTCGACTACGTCGATATGCACTTCGGGGAGGGTCCGCAGTAATGCGGCCGGTAAGGTAAGCACCGCGCCGCCGATCAGCAATATCCGCTCGGGGGCTAAGCTCATCGTTAGCTCGAACATCCGCTGGTTGTAATCGAACAAGAGGTCAGGCTGATCGTCGGTAGCTATACCCGACTGAGCAGCCTGGCGTTTGCCGCTGTAGAGTACCCGGGCAGGACGGCTATCGTACAGACAATCGACCACCTGGTAGTGGCCGTACGGCGTATCACCTTCCCATACGGTTCGCTGCTGCATCTGTCCTCAGTATACGCCCTAGGCGATGACGTGATGCAATACGTGCACAAGACTGTCATAGTGGCTGATACATAGCCAGATATCGAAGATGATAAGCGCCGGCAACAGCACCAATGTTTCCATGCGTTTGCCGGTGGTGAGGCGGAGCCGCTTGACCGGCGGAAACCCGAATCGATACGGTAACGGCAGCAGCCATGGCACACCTTCTTTCGTGAACGTATCCATGATCAGATGACTGCCGTAGCCCAGCAGGAATGCCCACCACACTAATCCGATATCAACGTGCAGCATTAACGGATGTAGGAAGTGCAGTAGCAAGTTAGACAGCCAGGCGAACAGCGCGAAGCCGACCAGCGAATGACTGAGAAAGCGGTGGCCACCCAGCAACTTTCCGAACACCCGGCCTACGAAATGCCCTTCCGGTAAATTGCGCCATAAGGGCGCTGTAGGCTGGTCGATATCAGGGGCGATACCACCCAGTTGGTTCGCGAATACAGCGAGCAACAAGGTGCTGAGACGCAGCGTTTCCGGTGGACTGGCCAGTACTGCCAGTAGCAGCACGGTAGCGGCAGCGAGGTCATGGGTGCGAGCGGTCATGTGCTAGTATTATAGAATAACCGTGAATAAGGAGTTAGGTTATGGCGCAAGAAAAACTTTCGAAACAGGAACGGGGCCGCGAAGATGAAGTAGCACAAGTGGCGGGTGAAGCCGCTACGGCTGCAGAGGTAGCGGAACGCAAAGATACCATCGATGCTGACGTGGACAGTATCCTGGATGAGATAGACGACGTGCTTGAGACTAACGCCGAAGACTTCGTGAAATCGTTCATCCAAAAGGGCGGCGAATAGGCTACTCGGCAGCTTCGCGCTGTTCCCGACGGATAGGCCGTAGATACTGCTTAAGTATCACGGCCTTTTTTTCACCGAGCACTTTGGTGAGTTCGAAGTCACGAGCCTGCAGCACACCGCGCAAGCTGCCGAACTCTTTGATGAGTTTTTTACGGGTAGCTGGTCCTATGCCAGGAACGTCATCGAGAATACTAGCAGTCTGCCGTTTGACCTTCAGTACGCTGTGGTAACTGACCGCGAAGCGGTGGGATTCGTCGCGGATGCGCTGCAGGAGCTTCACGACGTTCGTATTGTGCGGTACGTTCACCAGTATGAAATCATCCGATTCGGTCGCGAATCCGCCAAGCTTATGCATGGCCGCGATGTTTAAGACGACGTTGCTTTTATCTTTCTGGATGACTATCTGTTCTTCGCGCTTGGCAAGGCCGACGAACGGTATCTGCGTACACCCCGCTTCATCACGGGCACGGATAGCAGCGTCCAATTGGCCTTTGCCGCCGTCTATCAGGATCAGATCGGGCTTTCCCCACGCTTTCAGATTCTTTTCACTCAGGCGCCGGCCGATGGTCTCATTCATGTTATAGAAATCGTTGTTATGTTCTTTGCGCGTCTTGAACTTACGGTACTCGGCCTTGTCACTGACACCGTTGGTAAAGACGACCATGCTCGCGACCACGTTCGTACCCTGCATGTGGGAGATATCGTAGCCCTCGATACGGCGTGGAAAACCGCCGAGTCCCAGCAGGTCGACCAGCTCGGTCAAGGCATGGTCTTTGCTGATGTCCAGGAATTCTTTGTCGCTGAACACTACCTGCTGGCCCAGATTCTGCAACGCGACCAACTGGTTACGTAAACGTGCCGCGTCTTCAAACTGCTGTGCTTTGGCGGCGCGTTTCATATCGCGCTCTGTCTCGCGGATGATACTGGTGCGTTTGCCCTCGATGACTGCGATGAGCCGGCGCAGATTCTTGCGGTAATCTTCTAGACGGGTCCGCCCCTCTTCCAGTCCCGGATCAAGCCCGATGTGGTAGTACAGGCTGGCGCGTTTCTGGCCGTGCGGTTTGCTCACCGCGAACGGGAAGATCCGCCGTAGCAGTTTCAGTGCCTGCCGTACGGCGTACTGTGAATAGTACGGGCCGAAGTAGCGTGCGCCGTCATCGAGCGGCCGGCGGGTAGTCGTGACCGTGGGGTAGTCGCTGTCATAGTCGATGCGGATATAGCTGAGCGCCTTGTCATCGCGGAGCAAGATATTGTAACGCGGCATATAACGGCGGATCATCTCCGCCTCCAGAAAGAGCGCTTCGAGCTCGCTGTCTACCACCATCCAGTCAGTATCGTGGATCTCACTTACCAACAATTCGGTTTTGGGGTCACGCGACCGGGACGCCTGGAAATACTGCCGCACGCGGTTACGGAGTACGGCGGCCTTGCCGACATAGATGATTGCGCCGGATTTGTCCTTATGGAAATACACTCCCGGCTCTTTCGGCAGGGTTTTCAGTTTAACTTCGAGGGCTTCGTTCACCCCCTAATTATACCGCGTACACCGGCTAGAAGTGGATGATGTGTACCTGACTGCCATATGAGGCATATTCGGCGGGGGTTACCGTTCGTGACTGTACGCCCGCATTATCATCGAAGTTACCTTCACTGATAATCATCGTGCCGTCAGACAGTACTTTTTCGATGAACGCTACATGTCCCGATTTGTGCTGGGCATACTGACTTCCCCCGTCCCACTGCAGCACATCGCCCGCTTTAGGCGTATCGTCGACATTCATGCCAGTTTGTCGTGCAAAGTTTGCCCAATCGTACGCGTTGCGGGCACCGAACTGCTGCTTCCAATCGTTCAGCTTTTGGTCATCACCACGGGCTGCCAGTTTCATGGCTACGAAATCAGTACACTGCCCCGTCGGAAATCCATCCGCACTCCGCCACGCTGGTAAGTTTATATTGAGCTGGTCCCGCGCTTTGGCATCAAGCACGTAATACGCCGCACCTTCGGCGTTCGTATGCTGCTCAAGATCCGATGTATCTACGCCCATTTCACTTGCGATATTACTCTCGCTTGTATCAGACTGTTTACCACTATCTCCACCTTCGATATGCACACTCAGACCTACTGTCGCCTGGCCGATCGAGACGCTGACAGCCGGGGGAGTCTGGTTAGTGGCAGGGCTGGATTCTGGCCCTTGGCTGTCACCGCTCGATGCCGGAGCAGCATCGCTTGCAGAGCCCGCATCCTGAGTAGTCGGCGGTACGGCCACGGTAGCCGTACCGGACGACGAATCAGTACCACGACCTTTACTGGAGTGGTGGTCTGGTGCAGCCGATCGTGTCCCATTGTCACTATTTTTTACAGTGACCGTCGGAGGCGTGGGTGTTTGGGCCGATGGTGTGGGTTGGGGACTAGGAGCGGAAGACGATACGGTGACACCAAGTGAGACCGGCGGAATCGTAACACCTATGGTAGTCCCGCTAGAGTCATTGCCACCGTTATCCGCACCGTCCGCAAAGTACCCGGTGTAGCGCCAGTGCCATGGTTCAGGTTTGCTGCCATCAGCGTCGGCCCAAGCAGGATGGTCCCAACCATATTTCGGCGCGTTTTCTACCAACCATTGGTACTCTGCCGAATTCCAATCACCTGGGACGAAGTTGGTACTGAAATCGGCTGCCAGACCGAACCCATGCACCGACGTACCGACCGATGCCGTCAAATCCGGCTTCGCTTCTTTCGCCGCAACCTGCTGTTCGTAACTCCGATAGCCGCCGGTCGCGAGCAGCGGTTTGCCGAAATGAGCCTCGAACGCAGCCGCGAGCTGTTTGTACGTGCGCGCGGCGTCACTCTCGAGCACCAGATCGCCGCTCGATGCCGACTGGTCGATGTATGAAGAGCCAAGGTCTACCAGTATGGAACCGAGCTGACCGTTCGGGTCGGTACCGCCATGGTTATCAACCTCTTTTTGGAGGATCTGCTGCGCAGTACGGTAACCGGCACGGGTATGGCGACCGTTATCACCGTCCTTAGGCAGCACTTCTGGGAACTCGACGCCACGGTATACGTAGTGATTTTCGCTATTATAGAAACCCTTGCTGTGCGCAGCAGCGCTCTCGGTGTGTCCGCCGCCAGACGCGTGGTGCGAAAGCCGCTCGTACTCAGCATAGGTCGATTGGGCATGGCTGAGCCGAGGACCCAAGATATCCTCTGCAGGACGCTCATAATCGCGCATAACGATATCGGTCGCATCGTATACCGTCGTCGCCTGACGCAATAAGTCGCCGGCATGTTTTTCGGAATTATTCAGCTCCCACACGACGAACCCAAGCTGCGTCTCGAAGCTGGTCCAGTCAGTGCCCTGCTGGGCGGCATACCAACGCAGCGTACCGACCTCGCTACCTTTGTCGCCATAACCGAACCGATCATAAGCAGGCACCGTACTCCCCCACTGGGCGATACCACGGCCCGGACCGCCGCCGCCTTGCAATATGGAGGGGTTCAATTCGCAGCCGGCTGCTTCAGTGCAGAAGTTACCGACCAATCCCGCCGCCTGTACCGCCGTAAAACCATGCGCCATGAAGTATTTGAGTGCGATAGCACGGTTTTTCCAGTCCGGCCCAGCCTTCTCCATGGCATCGAGCGCATCACTGCCGGACGGGTTATTAACTTCCTGCGTAGCTACGCTACCAATGGTAACTTTGATATCGGGCGGCGAGACAGCAGTCTGCTGTTCGACGGTGACTGAGGGGGGTGTGGACTGCGCTTCAGATACAGACGGAGTGGGAGCTGAAGTAGTGTCAGCTGAAGAGGTCGGCTGCTCTACGCCGACAGATGGCGGGGCCGGAGTGCTAACTTTAGACGGCTCGCTGGTCGGAGTTGCCGATGGTGCTTCCGTATCAGTAGTGATCTCAGGTGCTACCGAACTATCGGCAGTGCTGAGTGTGGTAGTTTCGCTTACCGGTAGCGACTGTGAACTGGTAGTTGAGGATGGAGTGGCCTGCGCTGCTGTCAGCTCTACCTGCTGCTGCGTCGGCGTGATGACGAGCGTATTGAGCCGCGCGAACGCATAGCTTGTCCGCTGCACCTGCTGTTGTTCACTAGCATCGGTGAACGATACACCTTCCATGAACTGCTGCGCCGAAAGTTCCTTGTACGCTTGCGTCGAAGAACTTGCAGGTAGCTTATTGGCATGTGCATTTATGAATGATACGAGTTCTTTCAAGCCCGGATCGGTAATGTGTTCCGGATCGAAATCAGGATTGTTGATACGCAACATCGTATCCGCGACATTAGCCCGGTATACCGGATTGTTCAGTAAAGAACCACGGGCGGTCGACAGCAGCAAGGCCGCATTGAGCCGCTCATTCAACTGCGATTTGGCCGCATAGTCCTGGGTCAGGCCACGCTCCTGCATGTATTGTGTCAAGGTACGGGTTATCTCGCCGGGCGTACCGGTTTCGACGGCTGTCTTCAGCTCTGCGGAGGTAATGCGACCGTCCGTTTCCGGTGCGGCAGGCACCTTGATGGTTATTTCTCTCGGTCCCGATTCTGACGAGACGCGCGGACGCGGGATACTTGCTACAGGTGATACCTGGGCACGTTGCTGTGCTGCAGCGGGCGAGGCATGATGGACCGTTTCGGCAGCAGCGGACGAAGCAGCGACCACCGGCGCGACGATAGCCGTCGTAGCCGCGGCGACCCGCATGATATCAGGCATGCGGTAACTCACCGGCCGCTTTTCGCCGGGCACACTCTGACCACGGCGTGCCTTCGTGATAACTTCGAAATCTCCGAGCACCGTTTCATTGCCAGATTGATCGTCCGGCGCCATAACCACCTGGTATTTCTTTACCGACTCCCCAACGCCGGTTAGCCGGTTGTATTTGATAGGAGCTGGGGCGCCCGGTACGGTACGCACCTTAAGGTTCGGTATGCCGAACTTAGCACGACCCTTGGCGAGCGCTTCTTTCTGCTCTTTGTGGCCGGGCGCATTACTACTCCGCTCTTCGTGCTCCGCTGCGGCTATATCGATATAGGCACGCGTCTTGCCGATACGGCCTTCGGGATGGCCGTTAAAGCCATCTACCACCGCCTTCAATGCCAGGTAATGACTCTTCAGCAGCGCCTGCTCCATCTGCAGCCCCTGATTCATCGGATTGGGGTGCGCTTGCCGCGACATTGTCAGACGAGTCTCCGCCTCGGCCAGCGCTGGCAGTAATTTGCGAGCCGCTGCCTGATAGACTTCGGGGGAGACGTGCTTCCATGTAGCGATAGTTTCTTGTAGCTGCGTCCGGTACTCACCGTTATTCCGGTTACGTAGCGGGTGGAGCGGAGCTATAGCCCAATGGCCCCGGCGCTGATCGGTTTGTTCAGGATAGGTGAGCAACTCCGTCAGGTGCTCTAACCACACCGTCTGCTGGAACGCTTTGCCCGGATCGTCCATGAACAGATCGTCCGGTGTTTTGGCAAGCCGCTCTGAAAGCGCCACGATATCGATATCGTTGCCGCGCAAATCAGCGAGTGCTTCTTCGCGCTGCCGCCTTTCGTTCACTTCCGATCCGATACCTAGCCATTCCGAGTTCACGGTCTACCCCTCCTCTCTTATTGTTGTGTTGTCTGCGTCGCTGTCGGCTTGTTCAGAGGAGCCGGATACTCCTCGATCTTCAACATGCCCTGGTGCGCTGCCATGGACAATGCGCTTACCAACCCCGGATGACACACGATGGGCTTGAAAGCCGCCAGCCACTCTTCGATCGTAGTGACACGGGCGCTCAGCTCGGCCTGCCATGTGAGATTCGTGGCATCTTCTTGCGCGTAGCGGGCGTACTCCTGTTCAAGCGCTGCCAATTCGTTGCCACAGTCGGTAAGTTGTCCGGTCAAGCCGGCAACTTCTTCGGCGATCGCACGGCGGCGTGTTTCCCTGTCTGCGATTTCCATGCTATGTGCATTGAACCGTGCCTGCTGTGCCTTGTGGTTTTCCAAGTTCATCTCGTAGCGTACGAGTAATGCGTCGAACGTCGCTTTGGCGGTGGGGTCCATAATCACCCCGGCCGTCCCTTTCACTATCTGATAGAAGCCTTTTTCATCATCGGCCTGCCATTCTGCTAACAGCCGCTGAGCGGTCTTGGGATCGTCTGCCATGGCAGCGACGAAATCAGGGTGCTCGTGCATCTTCTGTTCCGCTTCTCTTTGGAAGGGTTCGATCATCTTTTGCAATTCAGTGCGTACGCCCTCGTATTTCTGCTTCGCATTTTCGGCATCGAGCCACAGCTGCGGCGTCTTGTCATGCAATGCGTCATCGCTCTTGCTGAGCTCCTGGACTAAGCGAGCATCTTCACGGTGCAGCAGCGCTTTCGCGCCGCCGTACATGCTGATATGATCGTCCACGGTCGCCAGCCGTTCGACTAACGTCACGCCGAACGCATCACCGATGCGGTTCGCCTCGGCGATATCACCGAATTTGTGGCGGTGGTCTTCACGGCTCGTCACCGCGCCGCTTTCCAATTGCCGGCGCAACCGCTCAGAGTTCATAACGCAGTACAGAAACGTATCTTGCAGCTCAAGCAGCTTAGCCGTCGCCGTCCGCTCGTTCTGCACCGCTTCCTTCAGCTGGTTCAGCTCGTTCAGGCGAGCAAGGTTCACTTTCTCGTTGGCGTGGCTCGCCTCTAAATATTCCTGGTCATGCGCTCGTGCCCGGGTACGAAACTCATCGTACTGTATGTGTAGGCCGGTAGAAATCGGCTCGGGCTGGGTCAGTCCTTGGTCGGGCGACTCCCCCATCTCTACCAGTTGTGTTACCCGTGACACCGCCTCGGTCATCTCGAGCGGGCTTGGCATCATGACGCCCACATCCTCCTTGATATAATCCATCGCCGTTTTCGGGGGCGTGTATCCTCCTGCGCCCTGATAGACGAGTGCTGGCATACCTTCGTTACTCATTATTTCACCGTTACCTTTCCTTGTGAGGTTGCTTGCTTGGCATAGAGTGCTCCATAACTTATGTTGTGGGCGCCCTGCATGTTGTGTTCTGCGGCGAACTGTCGGATCAGCAGGGGCGAAGCGCCGGACCATTGGATGGTGACCTGCTTCCCCTGAGCTTTCGCCTGCTGTTGGATTTCCGCCGCGATACGTTGCTCTATCTGCTGTTCGATCGCCGCTGTCGCCTTACTGCCTGCCGCCTCGACGACTGCAGCGCTCGCCAGATTGCCGATCTGCGTGGCGTGCGCCGCGTTCGGGTTATGTAAGTACTCGCGGATGAGTTTGGCGCCGCTCTTACCATATGCCGCACTGTTTGATTTTGGCAGCTCGTGGGGTATGGTAATGCTCACATGACCGCCGCCCAGTGTTACGGCGCTATCCACGACGACGTTATTTAGGGCGACGGTCGCGATGGCACCTGCGGTCCCCTTATCAGTAATGCTCACATCACCTGCCTCTACACAGAGCGAGGTAGTAACCTTGGCGTTCTGCACTTTGAGCAAATGGTCTTTGTCGGCTACTTTGTGAGCGCTCGGGAAACGTACCGTACTGCCGCCATGTTTCATCTGGATGAAGAAAGGCGCCTGCACGGCCGGCGTTTTGCTATTGGGGGCACTCAGGCTTATGGTCGGCCCGGTGATACCGCAATTACCAGGCGTAGCCGAGACGGGCGTATACACGAAGGCTTTCGCTGGTGCCGCTGGGGTGGTCGGCGTCTGGGTGGCGCCGGGTTGAGCGCCAGCCGCCGTCTTGGTCTTTCCTTTCGCCGCAGCCGAGCTATCACCGGTAGGAGCGGCCGCCTTCTTCTTGTGCGTTACGGCGGTAGCATGCGTATCACCCTGTGCACCGGCATTCGGCGCTACACCGTGATGGAAATGATGCTCGGCCGCGACCGCCCCCACCCCCACGACAGCTACTAGCCCTAACGCCGCGACTATACCGAAGCCACGCCGAGATGATCCGTATTCAGTGCTCGTCTGTTCGGGGTAATCGAGTGGGTCGACAGGGGCAACATTGGCTGGCACGACCGGACGCGGCGGGGTTCCACGCGGCGGAACGCTAAGAGCGGCACCGAGCCAGGGGCGTGCTGCCCGCTGGTCTGCAGCATCCATTTTGGCAGCCGCTACCTTCACTACTGCCTCAGCGAGACTTGCATCTTTGAGGGGTGTGAACTGCGCTGGTGTAGAGCGTTCAGGACGCTGCACCGGTGCGGGCACGGGATTAGGCGCGAATAAAGGTTTCTGTTCCAAAGCTTCTGGTGGATGCGGTGGAGCGACCGGCTCGCTGGCATCGGTTACTTGCGCTACTGTTACGGATGGCGTTTTCTTGTCACTGAGTACGACTTGCTCCAACAAATCATGGGTTCGTTTATGTGCTGCATCCTGTTTATCGACAAGATCATGCACCAGATTCATGAACATCTGTGTCCGCTCACCCGGTTTATCCGGCTGTGCTTCCTGCGAAGGAGTCGCGGCAGGTACGATTATCTCCGGTTCCGCTTGTTCAGGAACGGCGGCAGGTGGCATGGCATATGCTTCCGCCATCGGCTGCCCCGAAATCGGTGGCACTACGGCTACCGGCTGATCAGGCATCAGCTCAGCCGGACCGGTGGCAGGCCAGGCCACGTCAGCACTGATATCATCCTCTACCGGGGAATGCGGCACAAGCCGCGGATCTTGTTCGTAGTCGCTCATACTCCCTCCTCACCGTCCATAAAAAGTAGATTACTAACTGTACGTCCCGCTCGACGAGGCCATGAACCGCTCTTCCGCCGTGGTTCTATCTGTTCTGCCGGTACCCAATTCTCCTGATACACGCTGGATCGCAGTGCAGCTGGCCGAGGCACCAGAGCAGGCGGCGTAGCCACCTGGGGCCGTGGCAATGCCAGCCCCCAGGCCGCGCTCTCTTCTGGTGTAATCGTAACCGTCTGGATATCTTCTGCCCGTGGGCCGGTAATAAAATCGACCCGGTAGTTAATGCCGTCGGTATACGGCACGCCGACCAGCTCACTGCCGTCACTGCGGCGCAAACGGACAGATATATCTTGTTCCGGAGCAACCGGTGCTCTCGCTCCAATTTGGTCTTCGGGATGATAAAAGTAGCGCCTCGTACCATTCTCGTTCACGATCCGCAGTATGGCCATGTTGTCATCAAAAGGTTGCTGTTCCATTACAATTTCCCTACCAATCCGGCAACGCCTTTGCCGACATGCGCGATGTCAGTCCCGACATGCACGACGCCGTACGCGAAGTTGGCCGTATCGTGTACGTACGTCGTCGGACCGTTCATGCTGCCAGCCGCTGCAGTGGCACCGGCATAAAAGACGTACCCAAGCCCATACATGATCGCCCAGCGGCCCAGCCGGCGCTCACGCATAGCGACGTAGGAGTCATGCACTTTTCGCAACACATTACCAGATACGACATCTTGCGGCGCAGATACCATGCGTTCATCATCTGGCTGACGGCACGGCGGCAGAGTGTGCCCCTCCTGAGGCTCTGCGACGGGTGGTGCGTACGTCGAGTAGCTGGACACGGCGCCGAAAGCAGGAGCACCAGGAAGTGGCACCACATGGGAGGAGGGTAGCCTTACCATGTTTCCGTCTTCACTGAATCCTGCTGATTGATCCCGGCGGCTAAAGGCGTGTGCGAGCGCCTTCTCCACCAGTCGGGGGTCAACTTCGAACGGTTGCTCTGAAAATCCTTCGGGCGTATATGCCATAGTCTTATTCTTTCGCCTTCGCTGCTCCGCTCTGGGAGGTATCTTTGCCCAGGATGACCATGTCATCGGTGTTGCAAGTCTTGCCGGTGAATTTGAAGGCATCGACTTTTGGTTCAGCCTCCAGGCTGTTGCTGCCTTCTTTGCCGTAAATACCGGATATTTCTTTGGCCGAGGGGTATTTCCAGTCCACCGGCTTGTCTGTGTTTATGACATGTACGTCGACGTTCTTCTCATCGTAGCCGAACGTAGCAGCATTCTTTTGCAATCCCTGCTTCACGGAATCCAATATGGTGTCGTTCAGCTTCGGACCGCAGGTCGTTTCCATGGCCTGGAGGGCTTCAGTTTTCAGCTGCGTTTCGGCGTTGTCCGATACATCGTTCATAACCACATCGGGTTTCGGTAGAAAGTTCGCCACATCGTTACGGTGACCGAACGGCAGCGCTATAAGACTGCCGGCGTTACTCACCAGATCGCGCGCGGTGTTCAGCGTATCGTAGAAGAAGCTCTTTTCGCCATCACCATCAACGTCATCGTTGGTGTTCATGTAGTAGCTGTTCACGTACACCTTCGATGCGTCGACGGTCAGGTCCAGCTTGTTCCCGTCTTTTTTGGGTGCAGCAACCGCGGCTGGCGGCACAAATACTTGCAGCTTACCGGCACCGGTAAAACTGATGTTCTCTTCATAGTCGGGCGTCGCCTGATCCGGTATGACATCTTTACCGAGCACGTAGAAGTTGACGTTGACCTTTACTTTCAGCTGGGCGGCCGCTTTATTGCTGAAATCGGCTTCACCGGCCAGCAACGTATCGGTGTACTGATAATCTTTGATGTCAGCGCTGGTGAAAGCGTTGTGTAGACTGCCCTCGATATCTACGCCATTACTGCTAAACATACCGCCAACCATGGCAGCCAGCGCAAAACCGGCGGCGCCATAAGCGACCCGCTTGCGTGGGGTTGCGCCTCGGTAACGATTGATCGCGCTTTTGGTCACGCCCAGCAAAAGCATGCTGTTATATTCCGTGGTCTGCGCATCTTCCACCGCTGCAGCAGCCTCCCGCAATGCGGATGGCAGTTCGTATGTCTCGGTTGGTAGGAGTTGATTTGGATCGCCAGTGGCTAACTGTTCGGCCATGACAGTTCCCCTCACTGCGAGCGTTCAAAATAATATTCAAAGACGGCTGCTTTTTCACAGCGCCTAACGTACGAACCCTCGGGACGGCTGCACACTTGAACACTACAGGTCAACTGTTCAGTCGTCCTTCATGTAGCCGGCGCACGCTCGCCATACAGTCGACTACATGACCGCACGGTACGAATCCAAAACGCCACCCTCGTTCCTGCCGTATGGCCATGTAAGCGAGGCTTAATTACCCCGAAGCATACGCCGCGGATTCATACGAGTCAACAGTTTTATTGAATTTTTGTCAAAAGTAGTGAAAAGTTATTACGCTTGCGCTTAAGCGACTACGGTCGCTGCCGTGCGGCACGCCAAGGTATGATAGCGTTTGCCTTCGTCCTGCAGGCACTGTTCGCAGATAAGGACCAGTTCGTTACATGTTTTGAGTGCACAATTTTCGTAATTGCTGGTCGCACCCCCACAGTGGATGCATTCGCCTATATCGACGGCCTTATCGCTGAACTTCACGCCCATGCGGTCATCGAACACGTAGAGCGAGCCTTCCCACAGACCGTCGTCGCCGAACTGCTCGCCGTACTTCACGATGCCGCCGTCCATCTGGTAAACCTCTTTGAAACCGCGGTTCTTCATAAGCGGCGTCAAGATTTCACAACGGATCCCCCCGGTGCAGTACGTGACGACTTTCTTGTCTTTCAGTTCATCGTATTTGCCGCTTTCGAGCTCCCGGATGAAATCCTTGCTGGTAGTAGTGTCCGGCACGACTGCGTTTTTGAAACGGCCTACCGCAGCCTCGTACGCGTTCCGGCCATCGAAAAACACCACATCGTCACCGTACTTGGCGACCAGCTCGTTCACTTCACGCGGTTTAAGGTGTTTGCCGCCGCCTACCACGCCCGTGGCATCTACTTTGAGTTCATCGGCCGCACCGAAGGCCACGATTTCGTCGCGGACTTTTACCTGCAGTTTCGGGAAATGATCGCGTGTACCGTCGCTCCATTTGAAAACCGTATCTTTGAAATACTGCTTCGTCTCTTTGACGTATGTTTTGCAATCATCTATATCGCCGCCGACGGTGCCATTTATACCGTGCTTGGAAATAAGGATGCGACCTTTGAGATCGAGCCTTTCGCAGAGGGCGCGCTGCCAGAGGCGGACCGCTTCAGGATCCGCTATGGGCTGGAATTTGTAGTACAAGAGAATCTTCTGTTGCATCTCTGTTAATTATACCCTACACTAGGGCATACTATGAACCATTAGGGGTTCCGCTACTCGTCAACGATCGGACGCGCCGATCCAATAACGACTTACGAAATACAAAGAGGCTTACAGACAGACAACCATTACCGCCAGCACTAAGGAGGGCTGCGCCTATGAATACTCCCAAAAATATCAACCGGCTCACGCTACGGCACTTTTGGCATACTGCTTTACAAGAACGCAAGCGCCTCATTCTGGTACTTATCTTCATCCCGCTCAATACACTATGTTTGAGTACTCTCGTACCGTTATACATCGGTAAGATCCTAGCCGGACTGGGCCAACAGACGCCGGTTGGCGGACACTTGGCGCTGGTCATCGTGTTTGCCGCGCTCGGCGTGGTAGCGAATTACATCGGGTTCACGGCATTCATGACCTTTCAAGCCCTCGGCATGCAGCGGCTCGAAACGGAGGCGCTTGACACGCTATTGAAACGTAGCGTCGGCTTTCACAACAACAGCATAGCCGGCAAACTCGTGGCTGAAGCAGGCTATTTCCCCACGGCATTCTCCAATCTTTCCGGCACCGTGCTGCTTACCATCATGCAGATACTGGTTGCCTTACTCACCGGTATCGGTGTGGTATTCGCTAACTCGGTCCTGCTGGGTGCATTGGTAGTCATCATGACTATCGCGGTCTTCGGCGTCAGCCTGTGGCAGACCGCACGCAATAGCCCGTACCGACGCGAACGTCATGCCGCGCGGCGTACCATGGTCGCCCATCAAGCGGATGTCATTACCAACAGTGTCACCATAAAAACATTCGCCCGTGAAACGAGCGAAATCGCCGAAAGCAAACGGCTGAGCAGCCAGCTAGCGGCATTCCGTATCCGCGACTGGAGCCGCGACGGACGTAACGGTACGCTACGCATCGCCTGTATGCTGGCATTCGAAATCGTGTACGTATTACTGGCGGTAAAGCTGGTGCACGACAACCCGGCCCTCCTTGCCATCGGCATCTTTACGTTCAGCTATGTCATCAACCTGACGAACCGCCTGTTCGATATCGGCAGTATTTTCCGCACCATAGAAGACTCACTGCTTGAGGCCGGTGACATTATGACCGTAATCGCCACTGAACCCGAGATAGTCGACACACCGCACGCGCGGGCGCTCAAAGTACAGAAAGGCGGCATTAGGTTTGAGGACGTAGCGTTCCGCTACGCAGATGCAGCGGAAGACGCACATGTGTTCGAGCATTTGAACCTTACGGTTAAGCCGGGTGAAAAAATCGGCCTGGTCGGCCATAGTGGCGGCGGCAAGTCTACGCTGACGCGTTTACTTCTCAGGTTTGATGACATAACCGGCGGCGATATCCTGATCGACGGACAAAAGATCACCGACGTCACCCAGGCCAGCTTGCGTAATAACATCGCCTACGTACCCCAGGAGCCATTGTTGTTTCACCGCAGTATCCGCGAAAATATCGCTTACGGAAACCCGGGCGCTTCACTGAAACAGGTACGTGAGGCGGCCAGGAAATCGTATGCGGCGGACTTCATCGAATCCTTACCGGAAGCATACGACACGATCGTAGGTGAACGTGGCGTAAAGCTGAGCGGTGGCCAGCGGCAACGTATCGCCATCGCCCGGGCCCTGCTTAAGGACGCACCGATCCTACTGCTCGATGAAGCTACCAGTGCGCTCGACAGCGAGAGCGAAGTGCTCATTCAGCAGGCATTATGGAAGCTCATGGAAAACCGCACTGCCCTCGTCATAGCACACCGGCTTTCCACCATTCAGAAAATGGATCGGATCATCGTACTCGATAACGGAAAGATCGTCGAAGACGGCTCACACAAAGAACTGCTGGCCAAGAAAGACGGTACCTACGCACGGCTATGGGCTCACCAAAGCGGCGGCTTCATGGAAGAATAAGTACGGTAGTAAATGCACAAAAAGAGACCCTAAACGGATCTCTTTTTTATGAATGCTAGACTTAAGCCTTTTCTGGGTTGTGACCCTGGGATTTGTCTTCATTTTCCATCTTACCGCCGGGACGGATTTCGTCGGCCTGGGTACCTTCTTCGGCATTGCTTTCGTGGTCAGCATCCACATCCGCTTCGTCACCCGCTTCGGCGTCACCGCCAGCTTCGTCGTTAGCCGCTGCCAGAGCACTCGGCTCAAAGACGGTCGCCACGACGTGTTCCGGCTCGATTTCCACCTCGACACCGCTTGGAATCCGCAGGTCGGCTACCGTTATCTGATCGCCGACTTCCACCAGCTTTTCAGCGTCATAGGTAACCTGGTCCGGCAGATCCTTCGGCAGCGCTTTGACCGCCACGCTCGTCAGCTGCGCCAACACGATGAGACCGGCGCGTTCGGCCGGGCTCGCTTCATTGCCCTCGGCGTAAGCTGCCTGGACCGGAATCTCGGCCTCGACTTTTTCATTGGCCTTGATAGCGCCGAACGTAATGTGAGTAATCGAGTTGTAACGCGGATCAAATGTGACAGCTTTGATGATTGTCGTGTAGTGCTTACCACCGACGGTCACTTCAACTGGGTGGTGCTTACCGGCAGTCACGAAAACTTTGTGCAGTGCTTGGTATTCAGACTGGATGTGCACCGAAGGGTTGCCGTGGTCATGGATGACACCTGGCACGATACCTTCGCGGCGCAGATGCTTTACGGCCTTACCGAGCGTATCGCGCGGCTGCAGTTCAATAGAGATCTTTTCTGAGTTCATAGTTATGTATGCTCCTCATTCAACTTATGTTTGCCTCGGCAGTATAGCACACTAGGGAGCATAGGGGCTGTAAGGGCCCCTACGTAGCTTCACTTTCAAGGCTAAAATAGCGGGCTTCCGAGCCAAAATTTGTTTGTAGGGAAGAAGCGTAAGGGGCCTTACGGTGATGAGTCATAAACGGACTTTGGCCGGAAACAGGAATTTTGGGACGAAAGGTGGGGCTATGCAGGGACCCTAAGGTACAATGGTACACATGTTTGACGTAACCCACCTTATACAGACCGGCGGCCTGGTGCTTATCGCCGCGATCATCTTCAGTGAATCAGGCATGATGATCGGATTTCTATTCCCTGGCGACACGCTGCTGTTCAGCGCCGGCATCTTAGCTGCTACCGGCAAACTGAACATTGCTAGCGTGCTGATAACCGTCGCAGCCGCGGCAATCGCCGGTGATAATGTCGGTTACCACATCGGGAGACACTTGGGTCCCCGCCTCTTCCGCAAACCGGACAGCTTGATTTTCCGCAAAGAATACATCGACCAAGCCGAGAAATTTTACGAAAAATACGGTAGCAAGACCATGCTGATCGCCCACTTCATCCCGGTGGTCCGCGCTTTCGTGCCTGTCACAGCCGGTGCCGCCAAGATGACCTACGCCAAGTACGTATTATTCGATGCCACCGGTGATATCGCTTGGACGCTCCTGGTGACGCTCGTCGGCTACTTCCTTGGTAGCCGTATTCCCGGCATCGAGAAACTCATTGAGCCGCTGCTTATCGTCATCATCGTGATATTCTTGGCCCCGACCCTCTGGCACGTCTTCCACGATCCGAAAATTCACGCTGCGTTGCGCGCCAAATTCAAACGCTCGCGGCACTAATCGGCTGCGTCTGAACCCATGCCGTTCCCTGCTTCAGGCAGGCCGCTAATTCCAGGTGTGAACCCGGTTGGACGGAGCGCCTGGTATACAAGTTAGGGTACACTTGGGTGTGCAGGTAGTGGCGCCAGGTGCGGTAGTCAGGAAACTCCCAGGCCTGAGCCATGACCGATCCTTGTGCTTCGGCCGCTCGCGCCAATCCATCGAAGTATAATTCGTTTACCCGTCCGAGTAGGTATGCGTCCTCAAATTGTTCGCCGCTACCTTGCTGTTCCCAGTCGAGGCGCGCCAAGATACTCACCGCGTAAGCGATGCGCGCAGCCCGGTATTCGGGTTGGTCAGGCCGAGCCCTATTGACTTTCGCAGCGGCATCCAGCCAGTAGGTTTGCGCCGCCCGCAGTTGGTCCACTACGTCCAGAGAACCAGCTTCGGGGACGATTCGTTCACTCATAGCATGCGTTTTAAGAAATGGCCGGTATAACTTTCTTTTACTTTGGCGATCTGTTCCGGTGTGCCGGTAGCCAGCACACGGCCGCCGCCGGCACCGCCTTCGGGACCCATATCGATGATATGATCGGCACTCTTGATGACATCAAGGTTATGCTCGATTACCACCATGCTGTTGCCGGTTTCAACCAGTGCGTGCATTACCCCAAGCAGTTTCTCGACGTCCGCCATATGCAGACCGGTGGTCGGTTCGTCCAGGATATACAGCGTGCGGCCGGTCGGACGACGGGAGAGCTCGCTCGCCAGTTTGATACGCTGTGCCTCGCCGCCGGATAGCTGGGTAGCGGGTTGGCCGAGACTGATATAACCGAGCCCCACATCGACCAAGGTCTGTAATTTGCGGGCGATAGCGGGTTGGTTAGCGAAGAATTCGAGCGCCTGTTCGCAGGTCATGCCGAGTACATCCGATATGTCCTTGCCTTTATAGTGTATCTCGAGCGCTTCACGGTTGTAGCGTTTGCCATGACAGACTTCGCACGGCACATAGACATCAGGCAGGAAGTGCATCTCGATCTTGATGATACCGTCCCCCGCACAGTTTTCACAGCGTCCACCCTTAACATTGAAGCTGAACCGGCCGGCGCTGTAACCACGCAGTTTGGCTTCAGGCGTCGCCGCGAACAGCTCGCGGATAGGTGTGAACAGACCGGTGTACGTGGCCGGGTTGCTGCGCGGCGTGCGGCCGATCGGACTTTGATCGATGATGATTGCCTTGTCGAGTTCGGATATGCCCTCGATGTCGTCGTGGCGTCCCGGTACGGTATTCGCCCGGTGCAGCCGTGCCTGCAGTTCTTTTGCCAGGATATCGTTGATGAGGCTCGATTTGCCGGAACCGGACACACCGCTCACGACCACCAACTGGCCGAGCGGAATGTCGACCGTCACATCCTGCAGGTTGTTTTCACGCGCGCCGACGATGCGCAATTTCTTACCATTGCCGGAGCGGCGTTTCTTAGGAACGGCGATGCTCTTCGTGCCGCTTAAGTATTGCCCGGTAATACTTTCCGGTACTTTCTCGACTTCGGCGGGCGTACCGGCGGCCACTACATGACCGCCGTGTATACCGGCACCGGGACCGATGTCGAGCAGGTAGTCCGCCGTACGGATGGTGTCTTCGTCGTGCTCCACCACGATTACCGTGTTCCCCAGGCTCCGCAGGTGTTTGAGCGTGGCAATCAAACGATCGTTGTCACGCTGGTGCAGACCGATGCTCGGTTCGTCCAGCACATACAGTACGCCCATCAGGCCGGAACCGATCTGAGTAGCTAACCGTATACGCTGAGCTTCGCCGCCGCTCAAAGTCGTTGCCGAACGCAGCAGCGTCAGGTAATTCAGTCCGACATCCTGCAGGAACGTCAGGCGTGCCGTGATTTCTTTCAGGACCAGCCGGGCGATCTGCATATCTTTCTCGCTTAACTGGAGCGAGGTGATGTAGCGGACCGCATCGTCGATGGACAGTTCACAGATATCCATAATCGATTTATCAGCGACCGTAATAGCCAATACCTCGGGCTTGAGCCGGCGGCCATGACAGGCATAGCATGGCTTTTCCTGCATGAAGCGCTCGATATCACGACGGATGAAATCGCTGTCGGTTTCCTTGTGCCGACGCTCCAGGTTCGGAATCACGCCCTCGTAGGTCGTATTGAATGACCGGCCGACACCCAGACCGATGCGATAGGTCTCGGTACCCGTGCCGTACAGGATGCGCTCCATATTCTCGGCGCTGATCTCGCTGGTCGGTACCTGCAGACTGAACTTATAACGGTCGGCCACAGCCTGCAACTTCTTCATATACCAGTTGTCGACATTGATGCGGTTATATGGGCGGATGGCACCTTCGGCGATGGTCAGGCGGCCGTTGGGGATGACGAGTTCCGGGTCTACCTCCAACCGGCTGCCCAAACCGGTACAAACCGGGCAGGCGCCATGAGGGCTGTTGAAGCTGAACGTACGCGGCTCCAACTCGGGAATGGCCACTTCGGGGTGGTTCGGGCAGGCGTACATCAGACTGTACGTCCAGGTTTCGTCATTATCAGCATTCAGGGCGACGACCTTGCCTTCCGCCACTTCCAGGGCCTGCTCCACGCTCTGTGCCAAGCGGGTACGTGATTCCTGATCGTTCACCAGACGGTCAACGACTATCTCGATACGGTGACGCTTCGCCTTGTCCAGCTGAGGGAATTCATCCAGCGCGTACACCACCCCATCCACCCGGGCCCGGGCAAAACCGGCGCGGGTGTATTGTTCGGGAATGTGCTCGAATGCACCTTTCTTATCGATGACCACTGGCGCCAGTACCATCAGCCGTGCACCCTCGGGCAAAGCGGCTATCTGGTCAACGATGTTCTGGGTGGTCTGACGTACCACCGGCTGACCGTCGATGGGACAATGCGGCACACCGATGCGGGCAAATAAGAGACGCAGATAATCATAAATCTCAGTCACGGTCGCGACCGTAGAACGCGGGTTGCGGCTGGTCGACTTCTGGTCGATGGAAATCGCAGGTGAAAGACCGTCTATCTGGTCGACATCGGGCTTTTCCATCAACCCTAGGAATTGTCGGGCATACGCGCTCAAGCTCTCCACGTAGCGGCGCTGCCCTTCGGCATAAATAGTATCGAACGCCAACGACGATTTACCGGAACCCGAGAGCCCGGTTATGACCACCAATTTGCCGCGCGGGATAGTCACGTCAATATTCTTGAGGTTGTGCTCCCGGGCGCCCTTTACAATAATTTGCTCAGACATATAGCCCGTATAGTATACGCGTGAATCAAGAGTTTTTCCAGTGTGCTACAGGTTTATGACCCGGTTTGCCATAGCTTCGTATCGGTCGTCATCAAAGTCGAACGACATATCAGGTATCAGTCGCTCCGGCATGGCAGGTGCCAAGCTGTCCCAGGTGTGTCTGACATAGATCGGTTCAGCGGGCACCTCGCGATACAACTTCACTTCGATAACCGGATCACCCAAATATACGTCTTCCATCGCCAAATCGGCGAGCCCTCCGCGCAAATTACGCATGCGATGATCGGGTATGGCTTCTTTGGCGCGTGCAATCGTAATATGCGGACTTGATACGATATTGTCAGTTCGCAGACCCTCATCGCCGTATGCCAAAGCCAGTGCGCCAACGGCTAATTGCCGCTCAGCTAACAGGACGGCCCGGGTGTCCATGTAGCCATCCATGTCATTCTCACCATAGTTCGCTCTGTCACCATGCCACCCTTCGATGGTGTAGGCGAGGGCGTTATCTCCGGCACCGAACCGGCCAAGTTGGCCCAACGGGACCTGCAACGGTGAGTAGGCGTTCGTGAGCCGATTGATCAGCGCATCCCGGACGCTATACGCCAGATCCCTTATTTCCTCAGGGGCAGGGTGTATACCGGCCTCGCGCATATTTTTGATGAACCGTTTTTGCTCAATGGTTTTGAGCGTGATTTCCTCTGGCGACAGCGTAGAGAAGCTTCGGCCCAGTCGCCGCTTGACCCGCCGCTGATTCTCGTCCCATGCCACTTCCTCACTCCGGTGCAAATGCCGCCGGATAGAAAAAGACGGCACGAAATATGTTTCTTCGTCCGCCCTGTAATCTTCCATTCTCAGCACCTTGCCGGGGTGTCTTTGCTCGTGTGATGGGTCCAATGCGCCCCGGATCCGTGGATGAGCCACTTGCCGGAACATTCCCACCTTGCCATACCTTCCCATAACAGCTCCTCACATGTCGTTTAAGGCTCGTTTCTTCCCTACTGTCACCGTACCATACTGCTTACGCCCCGCCAAGTACCTTCCGGCCGGTCCCGTTACTTTATTCACAACCACACCGCCACCGTTCCGCGGTACAATGAACGGATGAGATACTTGCCGTCCAGCCTTAAGCGCATGTTGACCGATATCGCCGGCTATCTGCTGATCATTGCCGCGATCCTTACCGGCTGGCTACCGGGTCCCGGCGGTATACCGCTGGCGCTGGCCGGCTTAGGCCTGCTCAGTATCAACAACAAATGGGCACGAGACCTGCGTGAATGGCTACTCGACAACGGAGGCAAGCTGGTCGGATTCTTCTTCCCCAAGAATGCAGCCATCGAATGGCTGTACGATATCCTGGCCCTTCTCCTATTGATTGTGACCGGAGTCCTTGAGGCGCGGCACGCGGCCGTATGGCAGATGTCCCTGGGTATTCTTGCGTTCTTTATCGCCTTGCTCATCGCTCTCATGAACCGCGACCGGCTGACACGTTTCAAGCATAAGCGTTAATAAAATATATATTGTATTTTGTCAAATATTGGCGTACACTGCTCCTTAACGTAACGAGGTGGCAGACATGCAAAACTTTATCGTTCTCGGAATCATTCCCGGGACCCATATTCAAACAACCCTTAATTTCTGGATCGTCGTAGCGATTATCCTGTCGATGGCATCGTGCCTGCCGCGCCTGGCTACGCTCGTTAAAGCGCTGCGGCGCTATCTTGTTATCCGACGCATCGCGCGCACCATCGACCATTTCGATCTCGTGACTATTTGATCAGTCCAGGTCAGTTACCGGCAGGATGCTTTCGGCGTATAACTGCAGTTCTTCCAATAAGTACCGCTTCTCCTGTCCGGTTTCGCTCTCAGCCAGTTCACCGAGCCGATGCATGAACCGCGCCAACCGGCTATCCTGGCCACCGTCCATCAGCTGATGGTAGCGGTATTGCTCCCATGCCGTCCGCTCGTCGGTGGTCATGTCTCCCGAGAAATTCCGGGCTTTGTAACGCGGCAGCATCGCCTGCAAACGGGCATCATGGAAATCATCCACCAGCTCGCTCAGTTCATCAGGCTTAGCAGCCCGCACGACCGCCATCAGCTTGCGGTCGTTATCATCGAAAAAGCCGCCATCATATAACGCTGCTTCCGGATCGGGCGCGTTCCTACTCCACTGCTCACCACGTTCGTCGTCCATCAGGTCCCGGGCCCGGACGACATTGGCTACGAAATCCGGTGCCGCACGTAACTTAGCCAGGTTGGCAGTGACTGTCTCGGGCGTCACTTTAAGCCGTACCTGGACGCCTTTGTCGCTCAGCAGGCCGGTCGGCGACAATGCCGGACAGCGATTGTATTTCATGGTTTTGGCAGGTAACCGCGGCGGCGCATCAGTTTCTTTGGTGTAACGCCATCGTTCCACCAGCTCTTCGGCTGATAGTTCTAGAAACTCAGTAGGGTCGACGCGCAGGTCGTATACGATCGCACCTTTACTGTCGTCGGTATGCAACACCTGCACCACGGCCGTTTTTTCAGTCTCATTGGGATATTTGCCGCTCGAATATACGAATGTCCGATTCTGCTCTATGAACTGCTTCACCGCTTTCTTGTCGCGCAGCGCAAGCAGCCAGTCAAAGAGCTTCGGCTGTTTGTCTTTGATGAGCTTCGCCACGGCGATACTCGCGAGCACATCGTTCAACGCGTCGTGGGCATGCTCATGATCCAGCCCGTTGGCTTTGGTCAGTAATTCAAGGCGGTTGGTCGGTTTGCCATCCTCGGTCATCGGCCAGTTGATACCTTCCGGCCGGAGCGCCCGCGTCATACGTACGGCATCAAGCAGATCCCAACGGCTGCGGCCATCCTGCCATTGCCATTCATATGCATCATAAAAATTGCGGTAATGCAGGAACCGCATGAACTCATCGTCGAACCGTACCGTGTTGTAACCGACGAAAATCGTACCGGCCGTGGCGATTTCCGCATGAAACCGTTTAAGGAATTCGGCTTCCGTGATACCATCCTGCAGCGTCGATTGCGGCGTGATGCCCGTGAGGAGCACGGCGTCCGGTTCCGGCAGCACGTCTTCTCCAAGTTTTATCAAGATATTTACCGGCTCGCCAACCGGGTTCAGATCCATGTCAGTCCGCTGCCCGGCGAACTGCATCACCCGCTGTTCGCGCGGACTGATACCCGATGTTTCAAGGTCGTACCAGAAAAAGCTCGTTCCCTGTGCCATGCCTTAAGCATACGCTATAGGCTTCCGGGCGACAAAAGGATTCGAGCGGATAATATAGTTAGGTAGCTAACTATATTATAAGGTACCTAATAGCTGAACGAACCACCAGAGATACGGACCGTATCCCCCGGTTTGATACCTTGGCGGCGAAGCTCATGGTCTATGCCTTGCTTTTTCATGATGACCCGCAGGCGGCGCACGCCTTCTTCGTTCTCAAAATCGGTCCGTACGGCGAAGCGCTCGATCTTACTTCCACTGACTACGAACGTATCTGCATTATCCCGGGTCACCCGCCAACTGCTTTGATCTTTCAGGCGGAGTACCGGCACGGCTTTCTCTTCCGGTTCGATAGTCGCTTGACGCTTGCGCTCACTGTCTACGGCAGCCCGTACAGCGTACAGTAGCGGCTGCAGATTCTCATGCGCTTGGCTGGATATGGCGAATAGTTCGGCACCTTTGGGTAACACCTTTTCCATGTCTGAGCGCTTAGCAGCCAGTTCCTCGGGTAGTATCAGGTCGATCTTACTCAGTACCACGATCTGCCGTTTCTGAGCCAGGTTCGAGCGGTATGTCTGCAGCTCGTTCTGAATGGTCTGATAATCACCCACTACGTCCTCGCTCGTCACATCTACCAGATGCAGCAGCACAGCGGTACGCTCAACGTGACGCAGGAATTCATCACCCAGACCTTTGCCTTCGGCTGCGCCTTCGATCAGGCCTGGGATGTCGGCAAACAGCAGGCTGCTCTCGCGGTTGATATCCACCACACCGAGGTTAGGCGTGAGGGTAGTAAAGGGGTAATCGGCGATTTCCGGGCGAGCATTACTTATGACCGAGAGCAACGTGGACTTACCGGCATTCGGCAATCCCACCAACCCGACATCGGCAATGAGCTTGAGTTCGAGTGTCAATTCCATTTCTTCACCGGCTTCACCCTTTTCCGAAAAATTCGGGGCTTGGCGGACACTGCTTATAAAGTGGGCGTTACCAAATCCACCACGGCCGCCTTGTGCCACCACTGCTTCCTGACCGTCTGCGATCAGGTCGGCGAGCGTCAAACCTTCGGCATTGGTCACGACCGTACCGACCGGTACTTCTACCCGCAGCGGGCGTCCCGAACGGCCATGCCGCCGGGTCTTGCCACCGGCCTCACCCGCTTCGGCTGTTAGCTCCTTATGATAACGGAACTGCACTAACGTATTCTGATTGCGGCTCGCCACGAAGACGATGTCGCCACCATGGCCGCCATCACCACCGTCCGGGCCGCCTCGGTCGATGTACTTTTCGTGCCGGAAGCTGGTGCGGCCGTCGCCGCCATCCCCGGCTGACGCCAGTACCGTTACATGGTCAATGAATTTCATTATCGTATCAGTATATCAGAAAACAGTGGAAAAATCATGGAAAAATGTTCTAGTGATATATGTACCGGAAGCTAGACACAGGTACTGTGCGTGTGTCGACCCTATCCCAACCGGCCGGCCCATTCATTTCGGAAATCGTCACGGTGCCATTGGCATTCACGGATTCCACGTAGGCAACGTGTCCCAGATAGCTTGAACCGTCGGTCTGGGCGATCGCGCCGACCCGCGGCGTCGAGCTGACCGTCCAGCCGCTGAGCGGCGCAAAGTTATCCCAGGTATTCGCGTTTCCCCAGTTACTCGGCATATTGACGCGTGTAGCCACGTACCAAGTACAATAACCGAATGCGTAGCCGTTACCACCGTAAACAGGCGTGTATGAGCTCAGGGAGTAGGCGCCGCTTCCGCCGCCATACCGGGCCGTTACAGTCTGTATTTGGCCATTCGGTATGAGTAACTGCTCACCGGCGTGGATACCGCCGATCTCTGCGTCGTTGTAAGCTATTATCTGATCGGCGCTCACCTTATATTTAGTCGCTAGACTCTGCACCGTATCGCCAGCTTTCGCAGTGTAAACGATACCGTTCATCGGGGGCACCAAAATTTTATTACCGACCGTGAGCGCATCACCCACTAAGTTGTTCGACCACTTGATGCTATTGGTCGTCACGCCGAACTTCTGCGCCACAGACGTGACCGTATCGCCGGATTGTACGGTATAGGATCGGATGTCATCTTTACTCTTGAGCGCGGTAGCGACAATCTGAGGCTTGGACACCACGCCGGTACTACTGGTGCTGACGGCGGCTGAGATCCGGGCGCTCTGCGCCTGGTTGTCGATAGCGGTGCTTTCCGGCAAATCGACCATATGCGCCACATTGGCGGCGATGTCATATGAGGTCAGGCCATCGACTGGGTTCGCCGCATCGGTACCGCTGGCTGCAGCACTGGCCGTCGCCAACGGACGATCGCTACCGTGCGAGCCGCCTACGACGAACAGTACGACCGCTACCAGCACCAGCAGATTAGCCGAAACCAAGCTATAGCGAATCAGCCGTTTACGGAACGACTTGCGTTTCAGAGACTTCTGCAGACGACTGCTCATAAGCAGCCGCTGTTTTTGTAACATACGGGCCGTTAGCGACCCTGTGGTTGTAGTGCTAATGAATGTAACTCCTCTTTGAGGCGTAACAGATGTAACCCGATAACACGGTACTAGTTCTGTTACCGTCAGATTGTACCAATTCTACACTGCCGAGACAAGGTCCGGCTTGCTCTCTACCCCTGTTACTGGGCACACAATTTATGGCAATATTGCTGAGTGAGAGCCTGGTGTTCTTCCAGAGTATGCGAGAAGTGGGTCACTCCGTCATCCCCCGCTACGAAATAGAGCCAATCGGTATTAGCCGGATGAGCTACCGCTTGCAGCGCGTTATCATCAACGTTGCTGATCGGTGTCGGTGGAAGACCAGTGTGGATAAGCGTGTTCCATGGGCTGTCGTATTGCAAAGAGTTGCCCTGACCGGCTTGTTGCGACCCGTACATAGCCGTCACGTCGCTACCGAGCGGCATGCCCGTACTAAGACGCTTCAGGAACACCTGTGCGGCTTGGGCTTGATCGGCCGGTTTTGACACCTCTTTCTCGACGATGGACGCCAGGACGATACCTTGATAGGTACTTAAGCCTTCTTTGGCGAACGCCGCCCGGATACCGGGTGTCAGGTGTTTCTGCATCTCCGCTATCGATTCTTGCACGATTTCAGAGGGGGTCGTGGTGCTGGTCCGCTGGAATGAATCAGGATAGAGGTAGCCCTCCAGGCTGTTACCGGTCGGTTTGTCGACCAAAGCAGCGGCACCTTCGTACTGGGCTGGCTGCAGGGCGGCTTGTACGCTCACCTTGCTGAAGCCGTCATTGATAAGCGATTGCTGGATCTGCGCCAGCGTCTGTCCCGGCAGGATAGTCACCAGTTCGGTTGTGACCTTACCGTGGGTCAGCTGGGAGACGATGCCCTGCACACTCTGACTCGGACTCAAACTATAGGTACCAGCCTGCAGATACTCGCCGATGCCTTCGTGGCGTACATAGGCTTCGAATGTCCAGGCACTGCGGATGATTCCCTTGTCGTGCAACAGGTCGGCGATATCACGCGGACTTGCTCCCTGGTCGATCGTAATGCTCTGCGCCGAAGCGTGGCTACTGACCGGCTTCAGATTCGCTTCATAAAAACGCCAGATGACCACCGTGGCGACAACGAGTACTAGGCAGAGTATACCCACTCCGGTAAGAAAGCGTTTGAGCCACGGACGGCGGCGACGTATGGTGCGTAAATCGTACATGCTAGCGGGCTCCTTCTCCGGCCGGATGTTCGGCCAAGTACCGTTCCAGTATAAGACTTGCAGCCCATGCGTCAATGTCACCTTTAACATGTGGCCGGCCAGACAAGCCGGCTTCGGCGTCGACACTCGTCAACGTCTCATCGGCCAGCTCCACCGGTATGGTAAGCGCTTCTGAGAGCTGCCGGGCGAACGCTTCAGCTGCCTGGGTCTGGGCCGTGTAGCCACCATCCATACCACGTGGCAGGCCTACCACCACCAGGCAGATGTCCTCTTGATCCACGAGCTTGCGAACGTCAGCTAGCAACGTCTCGGTGTTCGGGAGTGTCATCAGTGGCCGCGGTAGGCGCGCTACTATATGACTCAATGCCACGCCCACCCGTTTCTCGCCGTAATCAAGCCCTAGGATATACTCTGCGGCCGCCATCAGTCCGCTTTCGTAATGTGTATCTGTACCTTGCTGGCTTTGCCTGGCACCGTGTTCACCCAGAAGGGACTGAAGTGTACCTGCACATCGGTAACTCCCGGCGTTGCCTTGATGTAGCTGCGAACGTCCCCAGCCTTCTTGCCGGCCAGTGCGGTCTTGAGGGCAGCCGCATCCAGCTGCGGACCCGCTTGGGATTTGGTATGCATGGTCACGTTTACCGTAGTAGCGGACGCCGGACTGGTCTCGGTGAACTGAGCGTTCGCCACGCCGTCGTCCAGTATGACCTGCTTGCCCTTGTCGAGCTGTCCGTTCACGTTATTGTCCACGATGGTCTTCAGGTCCGACTTGTGTACGCCGAACATGGTATATGCGGTTACCGAAGTTACGGTGACAGTGTCAGCTTGATCTCCCGCCTTGGCGCTCGTAGTCACCTGAGGCTTGCCGGCTGAGAAGGTAGCCGCTACCGGTTGGAGACCCTTCGATTGCAGGTTGGAGACCAACTGTTGCTTGACACTGTCGGAGTTCTCAGCCGTTATCTTCGAAGTAGCGCCATCGATATCACTCTGCGCCACGATCTTAACGATGTCGTCGGTGCCACCCGATATGTCACTGCTTGCTTGGGCTGACACGCTGCTGGCACCGCTGATACTACTCGATACCGAGAAGGAAGCACCGTTGGCCTCGTTGTAATCAGCACCACCTTTCAGAGCGACCACGGTGGCCGCAGCCGAATAGATACTCGAGAATGAGCTTGGATTACAGCGTCCACCGACCGTCACGCTGCTCAGCGTCACACTAGACTGGGTAATGTACGTATGACCATTACTGCTGACTCCTGAGCCGGTGGGGATAGTCACGGTGGCATGATTGCAATCAGTCAGAGTGAACGTTACTTGGCCGCTTGCTTTCTGACCATTGTTCTGTTGGCCGGTAGCCGGTACCTGCTGCGTGTCGGTTTTCTGCTGGCTCTGTACGGTAGCCGGTACCACGCCGTTCACACTATCCAGCTTGGTAGCGTTCGCGTTGAGCACCAGATTCACGTTGGTCGGGATGCTGCTGCTGTCGGTCTTGATGGTAATGGTCGCTTTCGGCAATACGACCACGGCAAATATCCAGCCCGCTATCAAAAGTACCAGCACAGCGATGCCGAGCGCCAATTTCTTGCGGAAGCTGTCGAAGTTCGGCACCTTCAGCTTACGATCCTTCTTCGTCTTGGCGACAGGAGCGGCGGCGACCGGAGCTGGTTCGTCGTCGCCCATATCTATCGATTCGTCAATATCATCAGCATCTACCTTACTGGCAGCCAGTTCGCCCACGGCAGTGCCAGCGGCAGCTTTCTTATCGAAGTCATCTGCGTCGGCCGTGCCATCTACGATGTTAAGCGGCTCATCGATATCTTCCGGCTCATCGCTAATCACGGCCGGCGTGGGTGGGATGCTCGGCTTGCTGGTCGGTGTGCTTGCTACGAACAATCCTACCGTACCAGCCAGAGGCATCAGACCCGCTTCGCTGGTCACCAGCACCAGATTCTTACCAGCCGTGTCGGCAGTGCGCTTCAGCAGTTTCATGTTGACGATACTCTGCAGCACCGCGCAGCGCTTGGGCAGCACCAGCGCAATCACCTTGCCTTTGGCAACGCTCACCTTATCGATGATCGCGGTGATCTCATCGTCGACATCGACATAAATCGTCTCTTTACCAGCGACGGAACTTGCGGATTGTATCTTTATCTTGTCGGCCATTGTTTTGTGCTTTTCTAAAGTCTATACGTGGAGTATCCGATCGATCTTGTCTTTCACGGAATTCCCGCCTGTACCGTTATATTGTACCGTATCCAGCCCCACACGCAGCAATCCCATGGCGGTGATGAACGTGTGGTCATTGACCGAACCGGTCAGGTCGGTGATACCGACGACTTGATCAGGATGAATGTGCTGCACCGTAGGCTTACGCGTGAATGGCAGGTGCGTGTACCAATCGCTGTCGTGCAGCCGGTCCATCAGCATGTCCAGGGACGAACCACCGCCACAGAGCAGAATCCGGTGCGGCAGATGATCGAGCTTGGGGAATTCGCCCAGAGCAAGCTCTACGCCGCTGATCCAGACATCGAGCGTCTTTTTCACGGCTTTCTCGACGGCCGGCCGCTGTTTAGCGACTACTTTGCCCGTACCAAGGCCCACTTTGAGTTTCTCGGCGAGGTCGAATTCCACGCCCAGATCGCGCTCTACGCCACGGGTGTAGGCGCGGCCGCCGATACCGAACATCTTGGTACCTTGGACGCCACCGTCGTTGATGACTGCGATGTCAGTCGTACCGCCGCCGACGTCCATCAACACGGCACTCATGGTGTTGCTCTGGTCATCGCCGATGACACTGCGGGCCACGGCGAACGGCTCGGCCGCCACCGCTAGCAGATCAAGATCAAGCTGCTCCGCTACCCGCTCCAGCGCACCGATGTGCACCAGCGGCGCGAACGCGGTATACAGTTGGACTACAACGTCGCGGCCCTGGAAACCGATAGGATTCGTCACCGTGTAGCCATCTATCTCAATCCCTACCAGGGCGCTGTTTACCAAGCGTACATCGATGTCTTTGCCACCCAGTTCCAGTGCCATTTGCTTCTTGGCCTTGGCTTCGGCGCGCTCCTGGACCAGTTTGATAATACGTTCCACTTCCAGCAGATCCAGCGCCTTGTTCGGCGTTTTGCGCGCCACCCGCACGGTGGTAGTAGTACCCTGCACAAGCTCTCCGGCGATACCGATGATAGCGCCGCGGGCGCTGACACCGGCCTGCTGCTCAGCTTCGTTGAGCGCTTTGTCACAGTTTTCTACCACGGCACCGATGTCAGCCACCGCGCCGGCCTGCATGTCAGACAGTCCCTGGTGGGCCCGGCCCACGCCGACGATTTCGATTTCACCCTCGGCTACCCGGCCGATGAGCGCCTTCACATATTCGGTACCGATGTCGAGTCCGACCAGATAACGGGTAGTATCATCCGCGGCCTTCGCCGCTTGTACCCGTGCAGCGGCGACATTTTTCAGCCCCTTGAACTTATCAAGCATATGCGCTTTATTTTAGCACGCTGGGCCGCTCCGCACCTACTTTTTACAGCAGTATATCGCCTGCTGTGGCATATTTACATATTATGTAATGTATGTTACTATATTGTCAATATGGAGCATATACCCCCTCTGCCGTACGTCGAGCATCAAGAAGACGCTATCGACGAGCTGGAAACGTTACTAGACCGGGGCAGTTTTGAGCAGCTTTTGAAGGCAACATCTGTAGAACGTACCACTGCGTTTGACATACCGAAAGGTACATACGTGCAGCTGACTAAGCAGGCTTTACCGGAAGATATTTCCGACCAACTGTGGTTCCCAGATAAATTCTGGATACATGATATGCACACCCAGCTTACCGAGCTGCCCTCTCAGCTTGAAGCCAACGATCCGAGCTGGTCACTCGCGACCCGTTTTGCACTGACCCGTAATCCGCGGGTGGAGGCTGAGGGCACTGGCTTTACGCTCATCACCACTCCACAGCAAACCATACTGCTCACTACGAACGCAGACGGACAGCCGCTCACCAGTCGCCCGTTCGGCGCCGATAGCGGGCAACACTTCTTATCTGCCGTACTGGGGGCAGCGCTCCGGAGCGAGATACCAGACGGCTATGGTGCGTCAACGTTCGACCCAAGTCTGGGCGAAGAAATCAGTGCTCGGGCAGGTGACGCAATGCTATCTCCCGAAGCGATTGCCACTGTACTCATGTGCTTGGGCGAGATCAGCGGAGTCTATACCAAATCGAATCTAGCGCACATCCCTCACCCCGAATTGGGCGACCGGGCGGTCGTCGTGCACGACACTGAACGCAGCGACCACAGCGAGGATCAACGGACACTCAATTTTTACATGGACAGCCAAATCATATCTGGAGCTGCCGCCACTCAGGCACGTCATACGGCGATGCTCTCACTCGACCACCAGCAGATACGCCATATATCAGCTGATGTTACTGATTCCCGTACGCAATACGCTAAGCGTTTTCCAACTGATATTCCTATAGAGGATTTACAATTCGCCGTCGGCATCGGCATGTTTGATCACTCAGAGGAACGTCGGTTCGACCCTACCCATAACCGCGAACACTACGCCCTCGTGGCAGCGAGCATCATGACCGTTATCCGGCCACAGCTCGCCCGCTACCTCGCCTACGACTTAGACTAGATTTTCATAGCCACCGGTATTGACAAAATACCACTTATGGTTCATAATGCTAAAGTTCGTTTTCGGACATCTTTGCATCTTCCCATCGTCTACGAGGAGTCATCATGAACTTCCGCACGAAGCTGCGTCTTGCTTGGATCTCCCTCCGTCTGGAGTTCCATGAGGCCCGCCTGCACCGCTGGCACGACATCGCACACTCGTTCGCCATGGTCCGCGAGCAGTACGAGGAAGGTCTGGAGAACCCGACCGGTACGGAGGAGCGCATCGGCGTGCTTAACGCTGTCGCCGCCACCATGGCCAAGCGTGAACACGACACCATTCTGCCACACGTACATCGTGGACTCTCCAAGCACTACCGCAAGATCGAGGAGCTGGAGACACAGCGCCGCCAACTGGTGTCATAGTTCCATACGACCTCCTAAAGGTCTACCCGTCCGAACAACGAACCCGCCCAGAAGCCGGCCAAAAGAGGCTCGTGACCCCACGAGAACCCGCCTGGGCAAAACCGCACCCCGAGCGTGCATGATGTTGGCACCTTGCCATTTCCATGTTTCAGCTTATCCGTGCGGTTTTTTCTTTTATCTGTTCAGGCTCAGGGACGAGCGAACAACCACTCAACCGAGCTCCCTCTTATGCCAGCGTCTCTTCGGAGTCTCAATCATATGCTCTTCTTTTATAAAATATTTATTGTATAATATATAAAATGAGTGAGCGGCCTTCTGATTACGAATCACCTCCATCTGCCCAGGACGAGCTACATACTCTGCTTGGCTTCCATCTTGTCGAGCAAGTCCGCGCAGGAGTATATCGGAGTTATTGCCGCGCCGCGCGGGACAAAGCCCTGCTCGGGCGGGCGGCGCAGGTATTGGCCGTATCAGCGGATGCCAAGAAGACCCAGAGGCTCATCGAGGTTCTATTATGGGCCGGCACTGAAAGAAATGAACATCCACTGCTGCCTGTGCTTGAGTCGACCCCGGAAGGCCACCCCGAGCAGCTTACACTGTACCGCGTAGAGCCGGATACGCTCGTTCCGATACCGGAGAGCGCTATCGTAGTCACTTCGTTCCTAGAGAATGGCGAGCCTATAGCCGACGATGACTTTACTCAAGCACAGGTCCGCCTTCTCCTGCGGCACGTCTATGAGCGTACCGGTTTTCCAGAGAGCGCCTGACTTCGAACGCTAACCCTGCACGTTTATACGCGCTGCAGGCGAGAAACCGATTTGCGGCTGATTTTGGTTGCCCATAATATGTAAGGCTGCCAGCTCAAGATCTTTTCGTTGCTCGTCTGGAAGTCGCCCCTTGAGCGCCAAATGGCCAAAGGTATGCGGACTTACGACAGGCTCTACCACTCGTAGTTCAGCACCCAAATCTAGCAGGCGGTCATTGGTTCTCTCTTTGAGCTCGGGAAATATTCGCCGCGCTTTCTTGGCAGGGTTCTTAGATTCATACAATAAGTCATATATTTCAGGTTGGATGATTGTCCTGATCTGGTCGCCGACGTCCGTCTCCGCCGTACCCTTGCCGGCCATAATGCCATTGAAGACAAGCTGTTCAATAGACACTGAACCGGCTCTACGAGCTTCACCGGTAGTAATATTCAGACCATCTTTAAGGTAAGCGTACGACTTGCGTTGCCGGTTGTCGTCAACGCCCGTTATATGTCCCCACGTAAAGCCACCGCCGATGTTAAAGAGCCTACCATCCTTATCGGGCACTTGATTGTCTTCCGCATGAAAAGTGAATGCCCGGTTATCATTCTGCGTATTCAGCAGCTTGTATTTTCTCCAGGGATGTGGCGCGATCATCCAACCCGGAAGCAAGAGTTCATAGAATTCTTTCTCCCAGGCTATAGGCTGACGCTTCTGCCCGACCAACTTTTGAGTCAGTGCCTGGATCGCAGACTGCTCAACAGGTTCGTATATCGGAGTAGATTTATAAAATTGCCGGTTGTGCTCCCGAAGTCCGATCCAACCCTGGTCAACAAAACGCACACGGCCATCTGTGACTATTCCCTCCGACTTGCTATTACTCTTCATTCGTAAGTAGATCCCTACTCCTGCAACTGCCGTAGCCCCGGCCCCTACACCCATAGCCTTAATGCTGGACCAGCCTTCGTGTACGCCATCCTGAACCCTATCGAAGACACCATTTAGCAACAGCGGGTCTAGTGCGCTCTGTAAGATTTCAACAGACATAGTTAAGAGCTACTATGCACGCGGTACGCTTATATTGCAAGAACGAGCGGTTTGGCTTGAATAGCGTGCTATAGGATGGCGGCTCAGCCTGGCTGATTTTACAACGGTGCCGAGCTATTGAGGGGGAACGTATGTCTTACTTAACGATGCCGCCACCCAGGACACGGTCGCCATCATATATGACCGCTGATTGACCAGGGGTGATCGCCCGTACTTCTTCCTGCAACATGATTGTGGTGAGGGGTGTGTTTCCGCTGCCAAGAGGACTGTCCTCTAACACGAGGTGACAGTCAACCAGTGCGGCGCGGTAGCGCGTACGTACTTGGTATGTCTTGGTGGGGTCAGGCGCCCCGTTGATCCAATGAGTGTCGGTAACCTCTAGCTCCGACCGCCACAAGCGGCCATCCTGCAGGTCGGTCGTCACGTACACCTCATTGCTTGCCATGTCCTTACCCGTAACGTAGAACGGCAGACCGCCGCCCACATGCAGGCCATGCCGCTGGCCGATTGTATAAAAGATGGCGCCGTCGTGTTCACCCATTACCGCGCCGTTCTGGTCGATAATCCGGCCATGTGGCTGTTCGCCCAGCTCGTGCAGCAGGAAATCTTTTATCCCGACCTTACCTACGAAGCAGATACCTTGGCTATCCTTCTTCTCAGCCGTCGCCAGGCCCAGTTCGGCTGCCTTAGCACGCACGTCCGCCTTAGTAGCGAACGCACCGATGGGCATCAGACTCCGACTCAGCGCATCTTCGGTGACTCGGTAAAGGAAATACGTCTGATCTTTGTCGGCATTGGCGGCAATCAGCAGCTGACCATCCTGCGCCCGGGCGTAGTGACCGGTCGCGATCATATCGGCACCGTCCTCGAGCGCCGCGTTCAGGAACAGCTTGAACTTCACTTCTTGGTTGCACATGATATCCGGGTTCGGCGTGCGCCCCGCCTGATACTCGGCCAGCATGTAATCGACCACCTTTTGGCGGTATTCCGTCTCGAAATCATACATCTTGAACGGAATCCCGAGCTGTACCGCTACGCGCTTGGCGTCCTGGTAATCCTGCTTCCACGGACAGATCATGCCTGGCAGATCCTGGCTCCAGTTCTTCATGTATACGCCCGTGACGTCGTAGCCCTGCTCTATGAGCATGGCAGCCGTAACCGACGAGTCGACACCGCCGGACATACCGACATATACTTTTTTAGACATATTATCCTTATTATAGCAAATCTTGTGGGTTTTGTCCGCGATTATGAAATCCAGACCAAGGCAGAAGTAACTTCTGGCTTAGTCTGCACGGTGTCAGGAAAGAGAAGCCGGAGTTGCGGCTAAGCAACGCCGCGCGATGAGAGAACCTATCCCGGTTCTCTCATGTTAGTAGCGGCGGCGGGAGGAGCGAAGGATACGGCGCTTGTACGACTTCAGGAACATGTAGCCGCCACCGATGATGACCACGAGGGCCACGATGATGATGACGAGTGCCAGGATGTACGCCGTGGGAATGATCCAGATAGTTTTGGTAATCTCGATGCTCTGGCCTTTGGTGCCGTAGGTAAAGGTAGCGCCCACGGTGTACTTACCGAATTTGCCCATGCCTTTGATAGGCACTATCCAGCGGCGAGCACTGTCAGGCAGGATCTCGTCCTGGGGCTGGTTCTGGTTGAAGTTGTAGCTATAGACAACTTTCTTGCCCTTTTGGACGTATACCTGGCCGAACGGAGCTTCTTGCAAGTTGCCTTTGTTCTGGAAGCGCAACAGCAGCTGGAGGTTATTAGGTGTACGGAAGTTGCTGGCAGTACCGCCGTTCTGCTGCACGTCGAAGTTTGTCAGCGTCAGCTGCTCGACCGTCGGTCCTGGCACCGTCATCAGTACCAGCGAGGCAACACTCGCCCCCAGGTTAACGGAGTTGGCGTCGGTCCCATTGCTGACGACAGGCGCGAAACGGATCGCCCCGTAATAGCCGCCTGCCTGGGCACTCTTAGGGACTTTTATAGTCATGTTCACTTCTTGTGTACCACCGGCAGGAATGGTTATGTTCGATAGCGGAATCATGAACCGCTTCAAACTGTGCGACGGTGCATAGCTGTTCGGATCGAGGATAATGGCCGGGTTACCGCTCTCGTCCCCGGCTATGAAGTCATTCTCGATTGGACGTACTATAAGTGAACCCTTGGTCACATTCGTGACATAGGTTTTTACGACGCCCGTTGCACCAGGATTTATCGTGATGTCCGTCCGGACAGGCGACACCCGCAATGACTGATTAGTCGTAGCGACAGAGGACTTCTTGGTGGCTGCGTATGTCGTGCCTACTTGTCCTAGCATTACTACGCTGCAGAGTAGTGCTACAAGAGTACCGCGTACGCCAATATTTTTTAGTTTTGTACCCATAAGTTTTGTTACATGTATCGTAGCAGATAACATCCTATTTAACAAAATAAAGCACCACCGTGATAGGTGGTGCTTTATAGCGTAACAACGCCCTCTCTAGAAAGTGCCTACTGCAATGAGGCTTAATGTTGCTGAGTACAGACCGGCCGGCGTTACATTGCTAGCGCTTGCGCCGAATGTAAGCGGGATGTCCTGGTCGGAGATAGGCGCCTGAGAAGTACCGAATATGTATCCACCGTAAGTGCTGGTAACGTCCTGAATCAAAGAGTCACCCGAGTCATCTGTAGCAGCAGAGCCGCTCTTGACCATATTGTACGAGCTACCAGTGTACGCAGCATTCGTACTGATGGTACCCGTAGGGTTTGCAGCGCTTGGTGCGCTAGCAGCGGTCCCGAGCAGCATACCGAAGTAGGCCGAACCGCCACCTGCGGCTTGGGTAAACGTATTGCCGTCGGCAGGTGCGATGTCACAGACCGCGCTGTCAGTACCGTAGTTGTCTTCGCCGAGGCGTTCTAGACCACCACATTTGTTGCTGTTCTTCAGATATACGACGGCGCCGTGTGAAGCGTTCGTGCTGATCTGGGCATAGTCAGTAGCATTGCTAACCACCGAGGTTGAGAGGGCTTTCGGCACACCAGCGCCAGAGGACTCACCAAGTTCTACACTTGGATCGTCTACCGTGCCGCTACAGCCAGTGTCGGGCTCGGTGTGCGATACACAGAAGAGCAAGCTTTCCCGAACGGCGGCACTTACGCCGATACCGTAGGTGATAGCCATGGCGACCCCACCATCATCAAGTGCACCGTCACCGTTGTCAGAATCAGAATAATTAGCCGCATCCTCTGCCGTATCGTAGGTTACGATGCGAGCATAGAAACCGATCGACGAGGTCGTGACAACAGTTGGATTTTTGATGCCATTCAGCACTACATCTACGGTTCCACCTGCGGTTGTTGCCGCACTGAGCGTAACGGTAAGTGTACTATTGCCTGTATTTGCAACAGATGCCGCACCCGAGCCTACGGTCGCACCGCTTGCGTCAAAACCTGTTGGAGCCGTACAAGTCTGGCCGGGGATAGGGCTATCATTACAGAAATCGAGTACGAATGCGTTTGCTCCCGCTTGGGCGGCGGTAAACTTCACTTCGTAGCTTACATCCGTAGCGTCTTTGGCAGAAGTACTGAGGCTGATCGAGCGGCTAGTGATTTGCGCGGCGGAAGCAAATGCCGGGACAACTGCCGGGGCCACCATCCCGAGCAGCAGACCGATACTTGCAAGGCTGAAGCCTACCCGGCGGTCCAAAAATCGTATAGATTTCATGTTTCTTTCCTTTTTATATCTGTTATGTTTTCTTTATTTTTACACAATTACACTAATGGTTATACAGGCTTATGGTGGTCAGCGCAAGCATTTTTTACAATTTCCCTTGACAAGTTATCCACAGTTTGGCTATTCACCTTTGTACGCTTCCATGTCGTGTTCCAGCTTTTTATGTAAGCTCACGAGCTCGCTGCGGCGGCCAAGCCAGAAGGTCGGCCCCAGCAACACCAAACAGACAAGTGCCGGCCACCACAGTACCTTCGCCACGGTGACTGTTTTGGTATTCTGCGCACTGGTACTGCCGGTGTTCGTCGGCGTACCGTTGGCGATGGCTACGACTTGCAGGAAAGCGCTCACGCCGTTGGCATCGGTGACCTTGATGGTGACGTGGTAAATACCGCTCTGATTGTAGACGTGCGAGATATCGACTTCGCCGGATGACGCCTGGCTTTTCAAGTCAGCCGCACCGCCGTCGCCCCAGTCAATACTGAACGCGTACGGACCGGTGCCGCCGCTCAGCAGCAGCGGCCAGGTGAGCGTCTGGCCTGGATTGGCGGCACGTCGGCCATAGTTGCTCGTAAGGGTCACCAGAGTACCGAACGCCGAGAAATCGGCATTGTTATAGTTGACGCTCACATGATTGCTATCGGGGCTAGCCTGCTCCAGATCGTCGTACTGGATAGCATTGATGTCATTGGTGCCGGTGAACAGGCTGACCTGCAAGCTAAAGCTGCCGCTGGTGCAATTTATAGCTCCTACCAGCACGCCGTTGTCGTACACCTGCACTAACAGTCCAGTAGTGCACAAGCCGCTGACCGTGACGGGCGATGTACTGAACGAGGCGCCGTTACCTGGCGTAGCAATGGTGGCAGTGGTGGTAGGTGGCGGCTGACGCTTAGTCGCTTCCAGACCGTACGAACCGGGAGAGGCCGGTGGCGTCGGGATAGCCGTGATGGCGCGGGCCCGATGCGGCGCCGCAACCGCCAGCAGGCAGCCGAGCACCAATGCTGCCACCCAGGCACGCAACGGTTTTCGTGTGATGGTACTCGCCCACATAACTTATGCTTATTCTACCCTACTTAGGAGTTCGGAGATAGTAGCATGAGACAACCATGCGTGGTCCTGCAAGCGGGAACCCTCCGTCCAGGTTGTCTCAATTACTCGTCAGCGGCGGCGCTTAAAGCGGCTGACACCGCGGTCTGACTTGTAGGTCGTACCTTTGACTACGGACTGAATTTTGCGCTTGAGCCGCCAGATACCATAAACGATAGCCAGCAGGATTATGAGACACAGTATGATGAACCACCATGGGAGGATCCAGAAGGTAGCGGTCGCCGTGATTTCCCGTGTCTGATTGCCGTTCTGGCCGTAGAACAAGTCGAGATGAGCGGTGTACCGGCCTGGCATAAGCCCTGGGTCGGTACAGGCCGTACTCTTAGTGGTGCCGCCCTCTAGCTTAATCTTTTCCTGGAGACTCTTAATACACGTTTGGAACAGACGGTCCTGTCCGATGAGTGCGAGTGATGAATTGGGATTGATGCTATCTATGGTACTGACGGTATGACCGAAGGTATCCTTCACCACTATACTGCCGGCCGGACTTTCAGCCACGTTGCCCTGGTTTTTCAGCGCGAAGGCTAACTGCTGCGGCTGGGCGTTGGTAGCAATGTAGGTAAAGCTACCGGTAACACCACCGTTGTCGCTTGTATAGGCACCGTATTTCTGTAGCGTCATGTTTTCTTGCACGATACCCGGCACACTCACGAACACGAGTGTCGCACCGGAAGCGTTCAATGCCACGTTACCGCCATTAGTGCCCGCTGCCTGATAAATTATGGCCCCATAGTAGCTGCCGGCACCCTGGTTCTTTGGAACTTTGATACTGAATTGTACTGTTTTAGTGTCGCCCGGGCCCACCTGCACAGTTTTAGGCAATGTGGTGAACGGCTTGAGCGACCAGGTAGTCTGCGGTGCATTCTGCGCCAGGAACAGCTTAGGCGTACCTGTCTGATCGGTGTAAGTGAAATCAATCATCCGCAGTGAGATATTTAGAGTATCAGCATCGTCTAGGTTTCCGATAGTCAGTTTATCGGTAATGCTCTCGCCGGCCTTAATCGTATAATTTTTACGTGGCTGAATACTGAGGCCCGAGGATTGCCCACTACTCGTTGTCGCTGCTGACGCCGGCAAGGCGCCAAGCATAACTACGAGCGTTAGCAATGCGGCACTCAGAATGCTGGAAAACCGTTTCATCTCTTTATTTCACCTTTTACTTTGTAACAATAAGCAGATTGTAGCACTAAAACCTACCGGTGCAAATGTAGGTTAACGTTGTGGTATACACACCGGCATGCAAGTCGGGCGGCGTGTTTATGACGTAGCTGACAGTGAAACGCCGTATAAGGCTCACATTCGGAGCGGTTGCCACGGCATCACCATCATGGAACATGAATTCGTTCGGTATGGCGTAATCCGGGGTAGCTACCGCGTTCGTAGAAGCACCGTCCGGATCATTCCCCATGTAGGGATCACTATTAGCCACCAGGTTGATGCCGAACTGGCTGTTGCCCGGCGCACTGACCGTGGGTGTAGTAAGCGCGTTTATAACATGCGAACCAGCTTCCATGGTCGTGCCATTGGCCGTAATGACATAGCCTCCCGAGGCGTTGGTACCAGCCGCCATTTGCGAAGTGGTAGTAAGCGGCGTATCAGACGCGACCTCCCCAAGGTCTGAGTAGTTTCCACCATCACTGCTCGAACAGTCAGGCGCTACATATTTTGCCACACAGAACACCAATATAGGTGGCACCTGCGTCTCCAGTGTCACACCGCTGGCGGTTTGACCCACTACGCCACCCGTATTTATAGAGGGACCGGTGGCGTCCGTACTCGCATAGTCGTTCATGCGAATGGCAAACGAATGCTCAGAACTGTTGGGGTTATGTATGTTCTCGAATGTATAGCTAGAGGGCGTCGCCCCTACCGCTCCAGGAGTACGCGTCAGGATGATGTGATTTGAGCTAGCCGAGAGTATATGGAACCCCATCTCCCCCGTTTGAGCTGATAAAACGGCGTTCGATACATCAATTCCGGCGGGCGTATCACAGGGGTCTTCCGGCAACGAGTCAAAACAAAACAACAAGTCTATGGATCCCACGGTAGTGGTGGGCACATCTTCAGTGTTGTAGGTGAACGATATAGTGTAGGTAGTCGTGGCCGCCGGAGTTGGGTCTAGCATAAAGAGCGAACGATTGGTAAAACGTACGACTGCCGATGCCTGGGCAGTAAAGATTACGAAGCTACACACCAGCAGCAATGCCGTATGCGCTATGGCTAGACGGTGCGGCAGCAGGCCCACACTCAGCCGCTTCAGTTTTTGCATATGCTTATTGTACTAGAAACCACCTACTCTTTGGCATAGCAAAAGACCCGGACGCTATTGTTCGGGTCTTTGCTAATTGTGCTCTACCAAACTATGTGGCCTAGGTAGGAGCTATGTCCTATTGGTAATCGCTAGAACTATGTCTAGTACTGAGGAGCTGCGATGTAGTTGATCTTGGTCGTGTAGATACCGGCCGGAGTGGTCGCTGCGATGTTCGCAATGTACCGTACCTTACCGGTTACACAGTCTACGACCTGGTTGTCTTCACTTGCGAGCGCTACCGGTACGGTGTTGCTGGTCGGATCGAAAGCAAATGAGGTATCGTGCGTGTGACCGGGGTACTGCGGACTGCCCGTACTACCCGTACCGACTATATCGGATACGGTGTTGACATACCCGTCACCGCCGCCATAGTATCCCACGCCGGTATCAGAGTCGCCTGCGGGTTCTAGCGGAGAAAGTTGCGGGACATGCACACCGCCAGAGTTTGCCGTCTGGTAGGTCTGGAAGTTCTGCGACAGACCGCTACCGTCTTCGCCGCCAGTAGTTGAGTAGCCAGCGGCCGAGCTATCGGCGCCTTGCTCGAGTGCTATGCCAGAACCATCCGCTTTGCTATTGCCATCGAAAGCGTAATTGACCGCATAGTTGTCGCTACTAGTGCCATTATCGAGCGCCAGCCCGAACTGCTCAGTGCCGATGCTCGGTGTGTGGGCAGTTGGGCCGATGGCATCAATCTGGTCACCTTCAGTGTTACTTAGAGTTACGCCACTGTAGTACACAGTTGCACCGTTACTAGAGTTGGAACTCAGGCGGAAGTAACTGTGGGTACTAAAGGTATGACTTGTACTCAGGGAGTTTTCAGCCGTCGGATCACCTATGGCCAACACGTTGTGCGGCAGACCATCAGTACCGCCAACATTCGGCAAAATCGGATTGCAAGTGCTGCGGTCTACTGCGGGACTCAGCGCACTGAGCTGTGCATCGCTTAGAGTATCGGGGTCTACCGTACCGACCGAGAAGTCCATGGTTTCCAGAACCTTCGTCTGGATGGTAATGGATTCGTTCATAACGTTGGCTACCGTAACGCCACCGTCTTTGATATCGTTCCAGTCAACGGCTTCAACATGGGGGTCTGCAAGCGTGCCAGCCCCGGTTTCAGTTACGTTAGTGTACGTGTTAAGTCGTGCAAAGAATGCACCACTACCTGGGTTCGTAATGTAACCGCCGTTAGTGGCATACAGTATGATCTGTATCTGGTCGCCTGCCGTTAATGAAACACCTCCGGTATTACCGAGGATGAAATAGTTGTTTTTGCCGGTAGACGTACCGTCACCCACAGAATTAGGCGTGAAAGTGCCATCATCTGGGTCTATCGTGCCTTGTTTGCTGCTCGCTGTGAGTGTCCAGCCGGTACTTTGAGTACCGTTGACAAGCACTACATACTGACCAGTTGTACCGCTTGGGGCTGGTACTTTGTCCGTACTAGCCAGGATAGCCGCATAGTCACCTTCGGTCCAGGTGCTTGCGGTACCTGCAGATGCACTGCTTGTAATATTGTAGTCAGCGTGACTGCTGTCATCCGCGTTGCGGGTATAGCTACCGGTGCCGCCGCTCGTATCAAAGCCATCGTCACCAGGAGCCAGACAGTTACCGGAAGGCGATGTACAGAATTGCGTATCGAAAGCCTTAATGGTCGCAGTACTACTCACCTTGAAGCTGAGTGTTTCACCAGTTTGTTTACCGTTTGCACCAGTATTCGGTGCGGCATATAGACTATGCCCAGGATTTGTGGTGCCATCGTAGGTATTGCCAGAGCCATCGCTGTATGACCAACCCGGGCTAGAGCTGCTGAGCGTCAAGGAGCGCTCATACAGTGGATTGAGGGAATCTGCCGAAACGAAGGTCGGCATGGCTGAAGCCCCGACTCCCGCAAGCAAACCCGCAACACCCAGTAAAGCCGAACCACGCTTTACTACGTCTTTAAGTTTGTACATGAGAATATTCTCTCCTTTTTGAATTTTTGTTTTTATGGGGTACAGACGTGATTGTATCACCGTGTTTTTATTACCACAAGTACTTTATCCACAGGTTTACTACAGCATAGCGTGCCGTGTCCCGGCTCTTAGAATGTCGGTACCGCCACGGCCGAGAAATCCGCGCTATAACGGCCACCAGGCGTCACGTTCGATACGTTGATGATCATGCTCATAGTGTAATCGGTCTCGCCGGTGCTCCGGTTGCTGCGCGCCACGATATCGCCGTCCTTATACGCGAAGAAGCCATCGAGGTTGTAGAACGAGCCGTCACCATTCGGGTCATCGCCACCAGCTACATCCCCATCGCTGATAACATGACCGAAGCTGAACGTGCTTGAGGGCACCTGCACCGGGTTGGCGCCGATATGCGGCGTGGTATTGGCGGCGAGGTTGATGCCGAACTGCTCGGTACCGGGCTGCGACGTCACCGGCGTGGTGGATGTATGCAGCGTGTGGGTTCCCTGGTTCGGCGCCATGCCGGTTATCTGCAGCACGTAACCGCTGCTAAGATAGTTGCGGACCTTGATATAGTTGGTGGCTGTGCCGGTCGCATCACTATCGATGACACCCATGTTCTGTGTACCACCTTCGGTGATGACTTCCAGCAGTGGTACGTCGCTCGTATTAAAACCGAGCTGAGCAGAATAGTTGGCGCTGCTGGCCCGGCCGGCGACCGTATCACCTACGCTGATCTTACCGCAATACGTAGAGCCGCAGGTCTTGAGCGCGCTACCGGCACCGCCGATCTGGACTTCGTTGACCGAATAGTTACTGGAATGAGTCTGGGAGGTAGCCGCAGTGGCCGTAGCGATCAAGCCGAAACTGAATACCAGTGCCAGTGCTGCCACAAATCCGAACTGTCGCTTTCTCTGCCCCATATACTGCTGACATTATGGAAGAACCGGCCACAAAAGACAAACCGCCTATGCTTCCAATTGCTGGCTCGAAATGGTCGTATCTAGTATGATAAGGGCTAAAGCATAACCGTTGATATCATATGGACGCAGATAAAAAACCCGAAGAAACCACGACCCCTCCGGCAAGTAGTGAAGGAGCACCCGATCAAAGCGCTCCCGCTGACGCCCTGGGAAGCAATTCGGAAACCATAGATGCGACTAGCGGTGGCCCCCTACCGACTGAAGATGCTGCTGCGACCGCCCCGGCCAAGCCGCCCAAAAAACCGAACGCCCTAAAGGCTTTTTTCCGCCGGTTCAACGTATACTTACTGCTCTTCGTGCTGATAGTTGTCATAGCCGGCGCGGTGAGCATAGTCTCCTACCTGAACAGCCGTAAAGCGCCTGTGACGCCCGGGATCGCCAGCCAGACGCTCACACCTGACACGCTGAAGCAGTTGGCAAACAGCGATGCTACCGTAGGCGATAGCGGTCAGACACTGACCGTACAGGGTAATGCGGTGTTTGACGGCCAAGTACTGGTGCGCAGCAACCTGAATGTGGCCGGTACGATACAGCTCGGCGGTCCGCTCACATTGGCAGACGTGACTGTCTCTGGTACCGCCAACCTAGCGAATACGCAGGTGAACAGTTTGCAGGTCGCCAACGGCACGACGTTCCAAGGCACGGTAACGGTCCAACATGACCTGAATGTGGCTGGTACCGCCTCATTCAGCGGTCCGCTCACTGCCAGCCAGCTGACTGTCACCAAACTGATTATGAGCGGCAACGCCCAGCTGCAGGTCCCTAACCATGTCGCCTTTACCGGCGCTGCACCGGGCCGGACTATCGGCAATGCGCTCGGTGGAGGAGGCAGCGTGTCGGTGTATGGCAGCGATGTGTCGGGTACGGTGAATGTAAACACCGGCAATAGCCCATCGGCGGGCTGCTTCCTGACGGTGAATTTCAACAATAAGTTCGCGGCCACGCCGCACGTAATCGTAACACCTATCGGTGAGGCGGCCGGCGAAACCCAGTATTACGTGAACCGCAGCACCAGCAGCTTCAGTATCTGTACGGTGAACAATCCGCCCGCCAACAAGGTCTTCGCCTACGACTACTTCATAGCCGGCCAGTAATATCTCCAGACTTATACGCTGTCAGGAAAGAGCGGCCGGAGCCATTCGCGCGGGAACTATAGAGAAGAACTTATCCCGGTTCTCTCATATGATTATACGTCCACGAAGACAGTGACTTCCTCGGCCTTGACGTGCATGAGCGCCCGCGAAACCTTAATGATCTTTGTCTCGTTGGTGGTCGTTTTGATGACCAGTTCGCACGGTACGAGCATACAAAGAAAGTTGTGGTGATGCGGCAGGATATCGAACGGGCCGGTGGCGTTCACGGCCGATATACTATAGCCATCACCTTCGAAATACACCTGGAACGGCGCATACACCTTGACATGCATGAATGGCTTGCCGGTGTCAGTCTGCTTCGCGGCTACTACCTCGCCCGTGCTGGCATCTTGCCGTACTACCGGCGCTTCCGGCTGTTTATCGTCTTCCTTCTTCGCCATCAGAGCACATCCTTTTCGCCCGCAGGTGCAGCCCGAAAAGAGCAGCCGGAGCCGGCGGATTCATTCCGCGGCCCCGCGCGATGGGAAAAACCGGAGGTTTGTCCCATTACACCAGTATCTCCTCGATACCATTCAACGTGTCCTCGCGCGTATGGTGCTCGCCAGGTATACCGGTCATCTTTTCCATGACATTGAAGCGCTGGTTGAAGTACTGGATGAGCTTCTTGGCCTTGTTGTAGTCGTCGCGGTCCTCACTGGACAACTCCGACTCACCGATGATGGCGATAATACCCTTCAGCGATTCGTATTTCTGCAAAATAGCCTGGACGCGGAGACTGAGCATGTAGTGGCGTTCACCGACGATATCCGGCGTCAGCAGCGAAGAACTTGAGGCGTTGATATCCACAGCCGGGCGCGTACCTTGAGCGGCCACGTTACGGGACAGCACGATGGTACTGTCGAGCTCGTGCTGGATCATCTGCACCGCCGGGTCAGAGAGGTCGTCGGCCGGCACGTAGATGGTCTGGAGGGCGGTGATGGAGCCGTTCTGGTTACTGGCCAGGCGGTCCTGCAGCGCTTTTACGTCGCTGAAGATCGTCGGCTCATAACCACCTTCTGCCGGCGTCTGGTCGATGATGGTCGACACTTCGTTCCGCGCCTGGATGTAGCGATACATGTTGTCGGCAAACAGTAGGATGTCCTTTTTCTGATCGTCACGGAAATGCTCAGCCAACGTGATAGCGGAAAGACCGATCAGTGAGCGCTGCACCGGATTCTCGTTCATCTGTCCGAAGAACATGGCGGTGGTTTTCAGCAGCTCGTTGTCGTCGAGCGTCTTGTACAATTCGTGGCCCTCACGGATGCGCTCACCGATACCGGCGAAGATAGAGAGTGCGCCCGAGCCGACGGCCACGTTGTTGATCATCTCCATAGTCAGCACCGTCTTGCCCACGCCGGCACCACCGATGATACCGATCTTGCGGCCCTTCACGAAAGGCGTGAAGAAATCGAGCACCTTGATGCCCGTCTCCAGAATCTCATCCGGACGGCTTTTGAGCGATGTTTCTTGGAAGTTCGGCTGGAAGATGGAGCGTTTCGGCATCTTATCCAGCACCTCTTGCGGCAGCTGCGGCTTACCGTCGATGGGGCGGCCCAGCGCATCCCAGACGCGGCCGATCATCTCGTCGCCCACCGGGATTTCCAACGAGTGATGACTGCGAACGACCGCTTCCCCCTTCTTAATCGACCGGTCACCACCGATGTTCAGGCAGATCGCCGTGTCGCCACGGTCCAGCGAACTTACCAGCAGCGGCGTCTTGTTTTCGTTTTCCACGTAGAGCATCTCGTTGAGCTCGGGGAGATTTTCATCAAACTGGACATGAATGACCAAGTCTTTGAGAATACGTACGATGCCTGTGTCTTTGCTCATGATGCGCTATTCTCCTGTCGGATTTTCTTAAGTCCCGCCAGACTCTCTTTCAAGCGGGTGTCCACGAGCGCGCGACGGGCCCGGGAATATTCGGTGTGGAGTTCCTTGGCGGTGTCGGTCGATCGTTCCTTGGCGGCGGACATGGCCCGGAAGCGGCTGGCCAGCTGCGCCAGGCGGCTGTCGTAAATGAACTGCGCTAGCGTCAGGCGGAGGATAGAAGTCTCCAGGTGGGCGGCCACAGCATAGGCGTTCGGCTCGAAGATATAGGTCTTTTCGGTGATCTTATCGTCCTCGACAGTGTCCAAGTCGGCGATACGACCCATACTGTTCACTACCTCGGTCAGATCGAGGTCACGGATATCCTGCTGGCTCAGTGATATGTAGTTCTGGTAAAACACCCGCGCCGCGCGGTATTTCTGAATCTCGCGCATCAGCGGATCGACGTTGATGAAGTCCTTCATCGGCAAGTCGAAATACTGATTGTAACGGATGCGCAGCTGCTCAAGCTGCATCGCACCGTGGTGACCGATGACGATGATGTCGTTCTTTTCCGGGTCATAGTGTTCGCGGAATTTCCGGATAAGCCGTTGGTCGATGTCACCGGACAGACCGCCGGGCGCCGTGATAAGGATCAGCAGCTCCTTGTTGATCGGTGTGGTATCGACCGTGCGGCCGAAGTTGAACATGACATCCATGCGTATCTGCTTATAAATGTTCCAGACTTCGTTGAAGAACTCATTACTGATGAGCACGCGGCCTTTGGTCTGCATGATCTTCATGCTGGACATGCTTTCGAACGCACTCGTCAGGCTGACGATGCTGCGCATCGAACCTTCCTCGGCGGCTATCTCACGAGGTTGCTTCACTTTTTGGCCTCCTCGGGCTTTTTCTCTTTGTCGTCCGCTTTGGCTTTGTCTTTATCCTTTTTGTCGTCTTTGTCCTTCTTACCGCCTTTTTCGTCTTTGCCCTCTGCAAGGGACTCGGCTGGAGCAGGCGCCGGAGCGGCAGCCGCAGGTTTTTGCGCTTGGTCGTCCTGCGTAATCAGCACTTTTGATTTCAGTTCATCGCGCAGCTGATCGAAGTTGCTCGTCTCGCCTTCTTCCACCACCTTTGCGGAGTAGTCTTTGACGAGTTTCTTCATGCCGGGGATATCGATACGTTCACCAGGTGTCGCGCCCAATATGATGTCGAGCAGGAACTGTTGGTCCATGAGCGTATACGTCTCACCGATGTCCTGGCTCATCATCTTGAACAGTGCCTTACCTTTGTCGTAATCGGCCTGCGCTTCGGGACTCAGTTCGGTACCGAAGTGAGCGTATTCGTCAGCCTGGCGATAACCGGCCAACGTCTTGTTGAGCGCGGCGGCGAGGGCTTTTTGGCGCTTGTTCTGTCCGACACCACCGACACGGGTCACCGAAAGACCGGTGTTCACGGCCGGGCGCATCGTATCTTTGAAGATGTGCATGTCCAAAATCCACTGGCCGTCGGTCATGCTCATGACATTCGTCGGCAGATACGCCGTAATGTCACCGGACGGCGCATAGATGATCGGCAGGATGGTCTGGGCAGCATGGTTGCGGTTCAGCTTACCTGCCCGCTCAACGAGGCTGGAGTGCGTGTAGAACATGTCACCAGGGTAACTGTCGCGGCCCGGGGAAACGCCGGCGATCAAGGAAATTTCACGGTAGGCCTGGGCGTGGCTGGTGAGGTCATCGTAAATGATAAGTGTATCCATACCGAGCTCCTGCCAGAAATATTCGCCGTGAGCCGCACCGATATAGGGTGCCAGATAGGTCGCGATGAGCGATTCGAACATGTTCGTCACGATGATGATGGCCTTGTCGAGTGCGCCGTTCTTCTCCAGGCGGTCGACCAGCTGCGCCACGTCGCGCTGGCGCTTGGCGATCAGCACGTAGATGACCGTCAGGTCGGTGTTCTTCTGGTTGATGGCGACCTGCGTGGTGAGCGCCGTCTTGCCGACCTTACCGTCGCCTAAGACCGCCATACGCTGGCCACGCACGACCGAGAAGTTGATGTCGAGCACGGTAATGCCCGTCTCGAGCTGCGTGTCAACGAGCTCGCGTTCGTAGAGCATCGGCGCGTTATGAAACACTTCCCACACGTTATCCGGCTGTATCGGCCCCTTGTCGTCGATAGGTTCGCCAAAAATGTCGATCACCCGTCCGACGTAATTCCTACCGACTTTCGTCAATAACTGGTCATGCTGGATAACGCAGACCATGCCGACGTGCAGCACGGTCGTACCGAGTTTCATGATGATAACGTAATCTTCGTACACGTGGTGCACATACCCCTTCGAACCGTCTTCGAAACGGACGAGCGCATGTACGTTGGTCGGCTGCAGGCCCCGCACCTTGATCATGAAACTATCGATACCGATAATCTCGCCGACAGGATTGCCCTGCGCGACCAAGTCGGCGAACAGTTTATCCTGCTGCATCAAAGTGCTCCTAGTTCTTGCACGATCAAATCACGCTTGCTAGCCAACATGGTACGGAGGCTGAGATCGTACACATGGCTAGGTGTACGCACATACACACCGCCTGCCAGGGCAGGCTGGATACCGGCGGTCACCAGTGCCAGCGGGTGGATTTCCTGGCGTATCCAAGAGACGAGCTGCTGCAAGAACTGCGGGTCAGCTTCGACCGCGAAGGTCACGTGCATGACGGGAGCGTGGTCCTTGAGCAGGCGTAGACCCTTCTTAAGGTCGGCCCGTTGCTGGCCGTCCACGAGGTCCAGTTTGTTCGCTTCGGCGAAGTCATCCAACGACCGGCTGAGATTCGGCAGACGGTATGTGACCGCCTGGTCGCCGGCCCGTGCTTTTTGCGCCTCGAGGTCATTGTCGATATCCTCGACTTCACGGGCAAGGCGCGCCAGGTCGGCTCGGTCTATCAGCGTAGCCGGTAAGACATAGGTCACCTCGTCCAGTTTGCTCACGCCCGCATATCCTCCATGATCTCCTGCTTGTGCGCCTCCATCTGTTGGATGATATACGGCAACTGACCCTTCAGATCCAGTTGGTCACCCAATGCCTCTAGCAAATAATGCTCGACCACTTTGGCCATATTGGCTTCATAGTTTTTGATGAGTGATTCTTCACGGTCGGCCACATCTTTCTGCAGCGCATCATTCAGAGCGGCACGCTGAGCTTCCACTTCTTCGGCCGTCTTCCGTAAGGTACCCAGCGCCAGTTCCTGCGCCTCCTTCATGGCTTTGGCGTAATCGGCAAATTCGCTATCCAGCTTTGCGCCGATCTCTTTCTTCATGTAGTCGTTCAGCTGTGAGATCGTCATGTCCAGATCCTGCTTGAGGAACATGGCGTTCTCATCGATGATCTTTTCGAACTTCAGGCGGCCGCGGTTGCGCAGCTCTTCACGGAACTCATTGTTGAACAGGTGTTCTACCTCGTTCTCAGCCAGTTGATCGTAGGCACCATCGAGCTCAGCGTTAGTCTTTTTGCCACCCTTGCCAGCCGGTTTGCCGCCGTTCTGTAACCGGCCAAGATCGACGATGATCCAGACGAACCCTACGAATACCGCCGCTAAGCTGCCGACGATGAATGCGAGCCACCAGATTGTCATGTCGTTTTGCCCATCCCCTTGATTGTCATAACTTTAATAGTAAATATACCGCAAACAGACCGATTATTAAAATGATGAAACTGGTTAAGACGATTTCAGCCAGCCCGCGGTAAATCGCCTTCTTACCCAAAGGATTACGCCCGATGGATATGATAGCGCTGCGGATACCGGAGTACAGCGTCACCAGCGAGATGATGATACTCAGTCCGGTGATACCGATGCTTAAGTAAATCCGCAAAGGGCCGACCGGCTTCTCGGCGACCGCTTCGCCAACCCGCTGCAGGACTTTCGGCAAGTTGGCTTTGGTGGTAACTTCGTTCGGGTTATGACGGATATCAACCGCCACCGGTATCTGGCCGAACGAGACTGTCTTATCGGTGGCGCCGGTAGTGTCCTTGAGCGTGGTAGTGCCCAGGGTGTTCGTCTTGCCATCGAAGTTAGCCACGGCACGCCCGAACACTGTCTTCTGGGCGGTGTCCGCCTTCATGGCCACACCCGCCACTGCCGACATAGTCACATAGTCACCTGCTTTGATAGCGCCATTCTGGTCGCTGACCAGCACATCGTACGTACCGCTTGTGGCCACATACACCTCGTTCGGGAGATTGGCGCTCGAGATGGTAAGCGGCAATTGGTGCGGGTCCACCGTCACACCGTACATATCTGCCAGATTCTTATTTGTAGCCGGGGCTACTTTGGTCGCGTCATCACCGGTCAGCTCGACGATGGTGCCATCCTGCAGCACGCTATCGCTGGCGTAACCCTGCAATGTACCGGTAGCCGACGTCTTGGCACCCGCTGCCGACACGACCGTGCCCGACAGCCCTAGAACGATCAGGGTACCGAACGCCGTGTGCTGAAAGAATCGGCCGATTTTCATATCTGTTTTTGCTTTCGTGTTCGTATCTGGAAGCGTTAGCTCTTTATCTGGTCACCAGTATATCCCACTTGTATCTCTGTGTCATCTTCGAGTTACCCGCCCTACCCCTACGGTAACGGGCAGGCGGAAATAGCGTGCACTATACTGCGTCGGCCACGAGGCTCTGGAGTGTATCCACGAGAGCTCTGATATCTGCTTCACTCGTCTGTCGCCCCATGGTCAGACGCAAGGATGCCTGAGCATCAGCGTCAGCACAACCCATGGCACGCAGCACATGGCTCGGTTCTTCGTCACTCGCCGAACAGGCGCTGCCGGCAGCAGCCAAGATACCGCGCTCATCAAGTTCCACCAGCAGACGCTCGTTATCCTGGCCGGGCAGTGTCAAATGGATATTATTGGGCAGACGGTGCTTTCGAGATCCGTTTATAACGGCGGTTGGCAATTTTTCGGTAATAAGCTGAAAAGCCAACGCCTGAAGCGTGGCCAGTCGTTCGGATTCCTCACGGCGCTTGGCCTGGGCTTGCCGCAGGGCAGCGGCGAAACCGATACAGGCGGCCACGTTCTCGGTACCGCTCCGCAGGGCACGCTCCTGACCGCCGCCGCGGATAAGCGGCTGCAGAGTGACATCATGTGCCACGTACAGCACACCGCTCTGCTTCGGCCCGTATATTTTGCCGCCGTTCAGCGTCATCATATCGACGCCGATCCGGCTCACATGCAGATCCAGGTAGTTCGCCGCCTGGCAGGCATCGGTGTGCAGGTACAACGGTAGGACATTGCCCGCCCGACGCCGTTCATCACGGATACGTCGGATAAGCTGAGAAATCTGGCGGATGGGCTGCACCGTACCGATCTCATTGTTGGCATACATGACGCTGACGAGCACCGTCTGATCGTTAATCTTGCTTTCTAGGTCGGCCAGATCGACCATACCCTGCTCTGTCACAAGCGCAACGGAGCAATTGAACTGCGCCGCCGGTTGGAGTACTGCATCGTGCTCGATAGCACTTACTACCACATTGGCTTCCGGGTATTGGGCCATGATACCGGCGATCGCCAAATTGTCACTTTCGGTACCCCCGGCCGTAAAGATGATTTCGCTGGCCCGGGCACCAAGTTGCAGAGCTACGTCCGCCCTTGCCTGGTCCAGTGCCGCACGCACGCGCTGCGCCGGCAGATAGTTTGCCGACGGATTATAAAAGTCCGTCGTGAAAAACGGCTGCATTGCAGCCAGTACATCCGGATCAAGCGGCGTAGCCGCTGCGTAGTCGAGATACGTCATTGCTGTCTCAGTATAACCTGATTATGCAGCGGAGAGCAGCGGGTCGAATTTCTCGTGCACCTTCTGCTGATACCGGCTGGCCGCCATGTATAAGCGCTCGGCTTCTTCGTAGCTGACCGGCTGGTACGGCTGGCCGTCCTGGGCCTTGAAAATACCATGAGGCCGCACATCGTAACGGGTAGTACGGGCTTGGCGTACGCTATTGGCATCAGTCCATTCTTCGTGCCAGACCCACGTGTGCTCATCCAGGCAGAAGAACTCGCGGCGGTTGCCTGCGGGGACAGCACCAAAGACTCCTCCGCCTATGCGGGCACAGTCACGGATGATATTGCGGTAAATCTGAGCGTTGCGGGTCTGTACGTCTACCGGCATGATGACGCTCAGGAGCTTCTTAAGCATCGGCATACTCCCGCTGGATGCGCTGCCGGATGGCGTCACTATCAAGCACCCCACCCGCCTGTGGAGCTGCTACGGGCGTAGGAGCGGCGGTAGCTTGCGGATAGTAAGCAACCTGTTCGTTCGCGGCTTGTTCCACAGCTGGTGCACCGACCTGGTTGTAGAACTGCCGGGGCTGCACCATACGACTGAACCGGTTGAATAACTCACCAAGCGCCGTATCCGTTACGTGTACATACTGTTGCACGAGCGGCTTCTCATGGCTATTCAGGCGTTCTTTGGGCGCCTTTGGACGATGGGTGTTGTGGTTATTGTTTGGAGTCATGGTAATTACACCTTGAACAAAGCGCGCGCGTTCGCCGTTGTGGCGGCGGCAAGGTCTTCGAGATCTTCGTCGCGTAAGCCGGCCAAATACTCAGCCGTGACACGCACGTGTTTTGACTCACACACTTTACCACGATACGGGACTGGCGTCAAGAAGGGCGCGTCGGTTTCTAACAGGAGTAATTGTTGTGGAATAGTGCGATATGTCACAAGTTGCTCTTCCTTTTTGGCAAATGTCACAATACCATTCACGCCGAAATATAACCCATATTTCACGGCCCGTTCGAGATTCCGCATCGAATCGGTGTAGCTGTGCAATACACCCCTGATACGAGCCCCTCGATAACTCTCAAATATCGGCCAGAAATCATCAAAAGCGTCGCGCACATGAAAACTGAGCGGCAAATCGTGCTCCAGGGCCAGCTCCAGCTGGAATTTGAGCAATGCTACCTGATCTTTCTTGGGCGAATGGCTATAGAAATAGTCGAGCCCGCATTCTCCGATCGCCACGATCTTATTCTTAAGAGGACTGTCCTCTAGGAGCTCCCTGAACCGTCTCTGGACATCCTTTGCGCGGTGTTCATGTGATTCATGCGGGTGGATACCGATACTTGCCCACACACCCTCTCTGTTTTGGACGAATTCAGCGGCCAACTCGCTATCGGCCAGCGTCGTGCCGATGCAGAGCATACGGTTGACGCCGGCCGCGTGGGCCGTCTCAATGACTGTTTCCGGCGTGCGAGCGACATCGTCGCTGTGCCATTTATCGTAGACCGGGGTTACGCGGCGTACCATTTCGTGCGTATGGCAGTGGGTATCGAACAATTCCATATTTGACAAATTTCCTCTGTTAGGTCCATTATATCAGCCTATGAATAGTCGTGAGAAACTGGTCCTCAGCGGCGGCATCGCTAACAGCAAACTTTTTGGCACGGCCTTTGAGCTATCCCAAAAAGACGCGCCGAACCTGCTTGTAGACCTCAGCGCCCTACCGACACCAGAGATGTATCAGGAAAAGCGCGCTATCTACGCTCAGTATTTTCGCAAGATGTTCGGCATGCGGGCATCATTCCTGCAGGACACTCACGGCGACATGCGCTCCCAGCGTGTCACCAACCGCCTGATCGGCGAAGCGGACGTGCTGTACATAAGTGGCGGCAGTACCCGCAAGCTGCTTAATGATTGGCGCGCCCACAATCTCACCGACAAAGTAGCCGATAAGGTTACGGCCGGTGACCTGGTGGGGACTGGCACCAGCGCCGGATCGCTCGCCTGGTTCCAGACTGCGCACAGCGACTCCCGGCAATACGAACGTCACGCCTACTCATGGCGGTACGTCTTACTGCCCGCTCTCGGTATCATTGATTCGTGGGCGACCGTACATCACCACGACCACGACAGTATGGGCCGGCTTCGCAGCCAAGCGTTCTCGGGAACGCTACGAGGTCCCAGCGCCGGTAAGTGGGAACAAGCGGTCGGCATCGATACGAGCGCCGCGCTCGTCTGTACGGACGGTATTGCCCGTGTATTGGAGCTTAAACCTAAGCAGCGCGTCTTCGACCCGGACCCCACTATCAGCCTCTACACTCCCGGCATTATCAAACCGGCCGAATTCCACGACGGCGACATCGTACCGCTCGCTTAGGATCTACTCAGCTTGAGCTGATTCGAGCTTGGGGAAAAGCGTGCCCTCGATAGGCCGGACGATACCGGTTGTGAACACCGCCTTGATCTTCGCAGCGCTCTCGGGCAGGAACGGCTCGAGCAAGTCGGCTATTTCGAGCAAGTCGCCAGCCTGCTGGGCGAGCACTTCACGTAGGTGGTCTTCGTCACCGATCTTAGCGATTTCCCATGGTTTCTCCTGGTCGATATATTGGTTCAGGCCCCGTACCTGGTCCCACACCACATCGAGCGCACGGTCGAACCGGCAGGCAGCGACCGCTTCGTCGTAGGCGCCGGTATCGTGTTCGGCCTCAGGCGTATCACCGATCAGACCGCCTTGGTATTTCTGAAGCATGGCGGCAGTACGCTGGACGGCATTACCGAGCTCGTTGGCCAGCTCGTTGTTATAGGCGGCTTCGAACGTCTCCCAGCTGAAATCGCCGTCGTCGTAACTCGGCACATGCCGCAGGAAGTAATAGCGGAACGCATCGGCACCGTACTTTTCGATGATTTCGCTCGGCGCGATGACGTTGCCAAGGCTTTTGCTCATCTTCTGGCCGTCTACGTTTACGAATCCGTGCACATAGAGTTGCTTGGGCAGCTGTACGCCGAGACTCATGAGCATCGCCGGCCAGATGGCTGCGTGGAAGCGGATGATATCTTTGCCGACGATCTGGACATCGGCCGGCCAGAAGTGCTTGAAATCCTCGTGTTCAGGATAGCCCAGGACGGTGATGTAGTTCATAAGCGCCTCGAACCACACGTACATCACCTGTGACTTGTCGCCAGGCACCGGGATGCCCCAGTCGAGCTTTTCAGCCGGACGGGAGATGCTGATGTCGTCCAGACCTTCGCGCAGCAGGCTGACGATCTCGTTCTTGCGGGTCTTTGGCACAATAACCAGTTCATCGCTCTCGACGACTTTAAGGATCTGTTCGTTGTAATTGCTCAGGCGGAAAAAATAGTTCTCCTCCTCGAGCCGGCGGTAGGCCTGCGGGTGCTCCGGTTTCATACGCTCCGGGTCGGCCTGACCCTCAGGTACGAACTCTTCCTGGCGCACATCGTACCAGCCGACATACTTGGCTTTGTAGATATCCTTGGCAAGCGCCTTCCAGATAAGCTGTGCCCGCTGTACATGGCCTTTATCGGTCGTGCGGATAAAGCGGTCGGGCGTGGCACCCACCAGTTTGCTCAAATCGCGAAACTTGGCGCTGATTTCGTCCGCGAAGGCCTGCGGTGTCTTGCCCTGTTCAGCTGCCTTTTCAGCTACCTTGGTGCCATGCTCGTCGCTGCCGGTGCTGAAGATCACTTTGTCGCCGCGCTTACGGGCGTAGCGTGCCAGTACGTCCGCGGTGATCAGTTCCATGGCGAAGCCGATGTGCGGATCGCCGTTGACGTAGGGGATTGAAGTAGTTACATAAAAATTGCTCATCGTAGATATTTTACCTGTTTACGCCTGATAAGAAAAAACGAGAAAAGAAAAGCTATGCCCGGGCGGGCATCATCATAGCAGTGCGGTGCATGCTGGCTTTCATTATGCCAAGTAGTATAGCACTAGTCGGCCAGCAGTTTCTCGACTTCTTTACGCTCAAGGGCATCGAGTTCGGCGAACAGATCGCGCTCGTAGTGTTCGGACACGCTCCAGATATAGTCGTCTTTGGCGCGCGGAATCACATGAAACAGTACGTGATTCTTCTTGAGCTCGTCCTCTTTCTTGAACGGCCGGTAGTTCTGACGGATGTCGACACCATCCCCCAATTTACCTAATATCCGCTGCTCCGCAAAGAAAATCAGCTTGAATATATCGGTCAGCTCGTCGGCGGTCAGCTGCCACGGCTCTTCGATGTGTCGTTTCGGCAACACCAAAATGTGCCCCGGCACCTTGCGCGGATTACTCAAGATAAGGATGGCGTGCTCATTTTCTTTGAGTACGCGGTCAGTTGGGTTACAGAACGGACAAGCGGTATCGGTCATACGCTTAGTATACCAGCGCCGGCCCTGCCTAGGCAGTGGTTATTTCTTGCCTTCGGCCATGCGGGCGCCGACATTGATGATCACAGCCGCCAGCGCGATTACCGCCAGACTTCCCAATGAGCGCCATACCACGTCACCGTCATCACCGAAGGCTCCCCATATCGAGGCGATGCCGATGACTGCGAACAGAACGGCGCTCACAATAAGCACCCAGGCAGTCACGCGCTCCACCTTAGCAAATGTGGTTACCGGATGTACTGCCGGCGGAGTGGTTACCGGCGCCTGCGCCACAGGTTCGGGTGATGTTGAGGATGCTGCGTTATTTTGGTCTTCCATGTTTTTATACCTTTCAGAGCGATTGTAGCACTTACGCATCCAAAGCGTACTAAAACACCCGGACATGCCGGGTGTTTTAGTTGGTGGGCGAGGAGGGACTCGAACCCTCAAGGCTTTTAGGCCAGCGGATTTTAAGTCCGCCGCGTATACCAATTCCGCCACTCGCCCGGAATTTATTCTATTGTACCGGAATTTCGATACCGGATATCAATAATCCCTTTCTCTACGGCACGCACCAGATTCACTACGTTCTGTGATTGCCGGTACCGCTTAATGTTATAACCAAGCAGGTTATATGGAGCTATGTCCCTATAGAGGTGGGACTGTACTACAAACGGTGTGCCGCGGAACCCGGTGACCCGGAACCAGTGGCAGTTGTACTCTGCTTCGCCCTGGGCAAACTCCTGAGGCGTGTCCAGTAGCTCTTCAGCCCCCGTTACCATGAGCCCCAGATCGTCATGCAACACGCGGGCCAGCGCTCCAAGCGCCATCTCGCCATCTTCGATTCTGCCACCAGGCAATTCCAATTGATTGTGATCGCGGCGATGCATCAACAAAACATGGTTATGCGTATCGGTAATGATTCCACTGACGAGTTGTATCTCTGCCATGACACACTCCTGTCCACCGCTTCTGAAATAATTGGAGGCACCTACCGGATTTGAACCGGTGTACGCGGTTTTGCAGACCGCTGCGTAACCACTCCGCCAAGGCGCCTTAAAGTTACAGCAGCTATCATACCAGAAGTACGGGGGCCAGACTACTCTTCCGGCTGCTCAGGCAGAATCGGCAGCACTGCGGCAGCATGCTCTGGATCGCTGAACACTTCGGCTGCCAGCAGTGTGGTCTCACGCCGTAACTCAGAAGCTTCTTGCTCCGGCCCACATGCTTCCGCGACCGCCAGTTCGGCTTTGATCCGTTCGAAGTGCTTTACGCCTTCATGGTGCAGCAACCTGCTCAGCAATTTGTCCTGGTCGAGAAAATGCTGCACGTGCGGCCCGACTATCGGCAACCGCTGTACTACGAACGCGCCGAGTTTCGCACCCTGTTCTACCTGCCTGCCAAGTGCCGCTTTGACCTCTCCTCTTTCCATACATACTCCCTTGCCTGCTACTTACACAAAGCTTCTAGATTACCGGTTCGCCGTTCGTATGGCAAACCGATTTTTCACAGTTTTTAAGGCTATCCGCAGCCGTATCAGTTTCCGGCGAAGGGAGTGCCGAAGAGACCTACCGCAAGTTCAATCCACACGAGAGCCAGCACTAAGAAGACCGCCGCGAAGGCAATCACCCGGCGTTCCTTGCTCCGGGTATGCTTCATGATAACTTCACACGCAAACCCGACAGCCAACAAGAGAACAGCTGCCACACCAAAGTCGAATAGCGTCCAATGCAAATCATCGCTGTACTGCATCACTACTAATGGCACCAGAAGTACGATGCCAGCGCCAACCACAGGCCGGATAACGTTACGAGGTGTGATGCGTGTGCTACTGCTCATAGCTCCAATATACTAGATATTTAGGTTAAAGTGCGCCTGTAAACGGGGCGCCAGATACTGTATTAACTCATCTTTGTCGACATTAGCGATTGGCTCGACTTTTACGATGTAGCGTGCAACGAAAATCCCTATGAGCTGGGAGCCAAGGATATTGGCCTGCAGATCTTTGTTCGGCCCGGGCAGATACTGCTTTATACGTTCCATGATAGCTTGGCGTATGAACGACCTGAGCATTTCGGCAGCCTGTTCCTCGGAACTTACCGAGCGGAATATGCCGAGCATGAGCTGCTGAGACGAAGGATTCATCATGATTTCCACAAAGAGAGTTGCAAGTCTAAAACCTATCGTCTCGGTGTCGCCATCGAGGGCATTTGGCAGCCGTTTCGGACCATCAAAAATCGGCATCATGGCCTTGATGAACAACTGCTGTTTCGTACCGAAGTAATGCACAATCAGCGCAGCATCCACGCCAGCGGCTGTGGCGATTTGTCTCAGCGAAGTACGGTCATAGCCTGCCCGGGCAAAACCATCCTGGGCCGCCGCGATGATTTTGCCCTTGGTGTCATCACCGGCAGGTCGTCGCCCCGTACTCTTTCCGCTTATGCTCTTGACACCGCTCATGGCCCTTAATTATAGTGGACCGTATATTTTCAACAAGTGTTGAATAAAAGGAACGCAATGGAAACAGCCATAAAAATAGAAAAAGTGACCGTCACGCTCGGCAAACACTTCACTGCATTGCAGGACGTGTCGGTGCAATTACCGCAAGGTAAGATCATCGGCTTCATAGGGCCGTCTGGCGCTGGAAAAACCACGCTTATCAGAAGTATCGTGGGGCGGCAGAAACTTGCCGGGGGCAGCATCCGTATATTTGACTTGCCAGCCGGTAGCAAGCAGCTACGGAGTACGGTAAGCTACATGACACAGGAAGCCTCGGTGTACGCCGACCTGACCGTGACCGAAAATCTGGAGTATTTCGCCACCATGCTGGGTCTCAGTCGTTCGGTGATCAAAGCCGAAGTAGCCCGCTTACTGCACACTGTGGACTTACAAGCCCAAAAGAATCAGCTTGTCGAAAAACTGTCCGGCGGCCAAAAACAAAGAGTGTCGCTGGCGATCGCACTTATCGGCGAGCCGAAGCTGATGGTGCTCGACGAGCCCACAGTCGGGCTCGATCCGGTGCTCCGTGAAGACCTCTGGCGCCTGTTCAGAGAACTGGCCGCTCAGGGCGCTACGCTGATCGTTTCGAGTCATGTCATGGACGAGGCTGAGCGATGTGATGAATTGGTGCTCATTCGAAACGGAAAACTACTGGCTCAAGGTTCGCCCAAACAACTTTGCGAGCAAACCCATACTCAATCGGTCGAACAAAGTTTCTTGAAGTTGATAGGAGAAAATAAATGAGCCTTCGCAAAACGTTCGCCACTAGCAAGCGCGTCCTCAGGCAGCTCAGCCACGATCCGCGTACCCTGGCACTCATCCTGCTGGTTCCACTCCTGCTCGTAGTACTGCTGCGGTACGTATTTGATGGTCAGCGCCAACTTTTTAATGGTATCGCGCCCATGATCCTCGGCATCTTCCCTCTGCTTATGATGTTCCTGGTAACCTCCATCGCGACCCTGCGCGAACGTACCTCCGGCACACTTGACCGGCTCATGACCGAGCCCATTGCGAAAACCGATCTCATATTCGGCTACGCCATAGCTTTTTCGATAGTCGGCTTGGTGCAGGCTTGCCTGGCGAGCGCCGTCACGCTTGGTGCGCTTGGCGTTACGGTACTAGGCGGTACGCTGCCCGTTATTATCACGGCCGTCTTCGCATCGTTCTTAGGTACTACCCTTGGTTTGTTCGTCAGTGCCTTTGCGCAAAATGAATTCCAAGCAGTACAGATGGTTCTACCGATCATTATGCCGCAGGTACTACTTTGCGGATTGTTTGTAGCCCGCGACCAAATGGCCCGGCTCCTGCAGTGGCTCTCCGACGTATTTCCGGTTACCTATTCGGTCGATGCCATGAAGCAAGTATCGCTGCACACTACGTGGTCAGCAGATCTCACCCGTGACCTCATCATCGTTGGCGGCTGCGGCATAGCAGCACTCGTGTTAGGCGCCGCGACCATTCGCCGGCAAGAATAGAAAAGAGACCCTTAGCGCAAGGGGACGACCAGTGCTTGATGCCTGTTGCGCGGCCGTGACATCCGTGTTTAAATACCCGGCAATGTGGCTGTCCTTGCACCCATGCGCTACTCATTCGGCGAATAACATGGACGGACACCAAAGACCACTAGATGAATGAGTAGGTCTACGCCCTTCCTAGGACTTAGTCGAACCTAGGCGGCGATAGGCCCTCATCAATTAACAAAGGGATACTTATGCAACACCAAGGCAAAAGTCTCCAGGACTACCAGAAGGATTACGGCTACAGCCACGAAAACAGCCTGAAACATTGGCGCGCCTGGGGGAGCTGGTTCAGTTGGGGCAGCCCAGTAGGCCTCGGCCTCTTCTTCATTTCCATTGCAGCAACGCTGTGGATATTGAGCCAAGCCTTCGGTTGGAATTAGCCGTTCCTACCAGCAAACAGCACCGTCGGTAATGACGGTGCTGTTTTAAAAGTTCGACGCAATCGGAACTTTCTGCCGGCTCAGTATACAGCATCTTTCTATTGCTGCTGCTTGATGCCAGCGGCAATGGCGTTGATAGCCTGCACGTACTGGGCCTGGGTAGCTTGGGTGTCGTGAATGGAATCTTCGAAACCGGCAGAGGTGGAGTTGCTAATACTAAGTTCACCTATGTAAGGACCGACCCGGAAAAGATACAGCGAAACAGTAGGGTCTAGGACAGACGGTGTCGAGTAGGCTTCGTCAGCCCCGGTCTGCAGGGGTGTACTGATATCGTTCGGGTCGCTCTTAAGGTAGTCTTGGACGAACTGTTTGGCCAGGTCGACCGAACGAGGATAATACAGGTCAAGCTCAAAGCTGCTACTATCCACGCTTTCATCATCGGTCACGTCATAATTTCGAGTGCAGCTGTTCTCGCCTGGGTTCTCCGTGTGCTTGGCGCTATAGCGGATTTTGTTGATATTAACAGGCAATGTAGTACGCTCCATGGGGCTGTTTTCGGGCCGGCCGGTCGCAGCCTGGAAGGTTGCGGCGTCAATGAGCGTACAGGGTTCAAGCACTTTGATGCCGCTTACTTTGTCGCTCGAGCCTAAGATAGTATTGATTGGTGACTGGTCAAGATGCTTGTCCGCAGCATTTTTCATGACGATCTGCATAGCCTTATACACCTGACCGAGTTGAGCGGCGGACAGCTTTTGAGAGTCCCCATCCGAAGAAGCGATCTCTATGCCGTACTTTACATTCCCGTACATGAAATTCACCCGGCCATCAGAAGCGGAGTCGGGTGCGATCACACCATTCGTGCTAGGAATCGTATCCGCTCCGGATTCAGAAGCGCTTTCAGCTTTTTTGAACGTGGCGAGACCCTTCTGCATCGCCGCAACCAAGGCTTTGGCGTCAGCATTATTACCCGCCGTTTTGCGAGTACTAGTAATGAAGTTCTGGATATCGGTGGCATCGGCGACCATCACGAACTCGGGCGAACTCAGATCGTCCTTGCTGAGATACTGGTCAGCGTAGAGCGTCACGTCACCACCGGCCAGGCTGTAGTCGCATCTCGTCTCGGCCGGCAATGCATCCGTAGCAGGCGGCACCGATACGGTCAGCGCATCTTCCGTGACATTCGTGTCACCGTCGACCGAATTAAAGATACTTTTGATCGCAGACAATGGTAGTGCCTGGCAGGGACTGACATAGCGAAAATTTCCCACCCTGATCTCGGAAGCTGGCGTCAGCTGGTTTTTAAACGTAGCGGTCTTCGCCTGATCCGATGCGGCGTCGCCCTTTTTGTCAGACTTGTGGAGCACCACAAAACCGATTACTGCCAAGACGATAATGAGCACGGCGACGACCGCAAGCAGCGGCCACAGCCGCTTAGGCGGAGGAGTGGGCGCGGAGCCGTAATCTGGCATTATCGGGGGGAGTTCTGCAGGTTCGTGTGGATTCATAGCTACTTATTATGTCGTAAATGCTTCGTTTAAAGTACGAGATTTATTACAACAGCCATAGTTCGGGTATGCTTGTATCTCTTGCCCACAAGTAAAGGAAAGGCTCTGCCCTATGACAAAGCTTTTTTGTGATGAATCTACGCTTCTTCCAACTCCACGAGGCGACTGACTAACTTCGGGAAGCTGCCCGACTCAAACGCCCAAGCTAGGGTGCCATCAGCAAAACGCTCTTTGCGCGCTGCAGCACTGATGAGCTTGAGAGCAGTTTCTACATCTATATTGTCATACTTGATAGGGTCTTCAGATGTAAATAGTTCCGAACCTTCATCCCATTCTGCCCATTTAAAAGTTATCAAAAGTCCTTTGTCGTCCATGAAGCCCAGCAGCTCATAAATCAGTGGATCATTTTGCACCCATGGCATAACTATCGTGCCATCAGGATTCTTCTCGCCGCCCCTATGCACACCCCATTTACCCGTATGACTTTGAATCCTTGTATTGAGGTCTTTGAGTTGTGCCACATCTTCGTCTGAAAGATTATGAAACGTTTCTATGGCTCGTTCGATCATTGGGTTATCAGTCATGTTTATTCTGCTTTTGCCTCTTTAAGCATAGCAACGAGCCTGTCGAAGGTACCTATGCCGTTTTTATTATCAAGGTTGGGCCGTGAAATTGATACGTTCTGGGGGCTATTCAGCTCCAGGTACGGATAATCTACCAACTCCGGCACCGCTTCAATCCATAGAGCCCTACTACGCATGATGATTATCGTCTTCCCTCGCCTAATCGCTTCCCGCACAATCTCAAATGAATAGCGTTGCGATGGCGTAAATACATTGATATGGTGATAATTAACTGAGTGGTACGGGAAATACTCAACCATCATGATTTTGTCTTTGAGCACTTCGAGTGGTATACCGGCCCGCACGAGCGGTTTCAGTCTTGCGGCCCACCATCGGTAGCCACCAGTCGCTTCCAAACCGCCCTCGAAGTAATAGAATGGCGAGGTAAATGGGTCCGCGATGTTGGAGCGGCAACCCGCAATAAATTCTGGTAGCTGCAAGTTCACGTCCACATCGTCGTCGGTGAAACCAGGATTAAGTGCCAGGAATACGACTTTGGCATTGTCCAGCCCACCGACCAGTGGCTCTGGGTATGTTTCCAGATGTAAACTTAAATAATTTTTGTGGTGCTCAATAGCTTCCCGGTCTTCGGGAAGAATATACGGTGCTGCTTCCGGCAGGTTCGACCAGGGGCTTTCTGGTAGCATTTGACTGGGGTACATACTTTGGTTAAACGCTGCAACGACATCCTTCAGCTCATCAGGTAAGTACGCTAAGGCTTTATCAGCAAGCTGTTCCGGCACACCGTAGCTCGCCTCCGCTATTGCGCCTGTAATCGCCGCCAGCGTATCGCTATCACCACCGATTGAGATAGCGCCTCGTATTGCATCCTCAAAATCCGCGCATTCAAAATATGCCACCAAACCAGGCGGCACAGTGCCTTGGCAGGACTCGTCAAAATCGTAAGTGGGGCGTATATCGTCTAGGGTGAAATCTAGGTAATACGCATACTTCCCAGCGATGTAATCTTTTATCTCTTGCTTGGTCTTACCCGTACGAGCAAGGAACACCGTAGCAGCAGTCGCTTGTGCTCCCTTGATACCCTCTGGGTGGTTGTGCGTAACACTAGCAGATACTTCAGCTGCTCGCTCTACATCTTCCAAGTTATCGTAGAACCACGCTACAGGGCTCACGCGCATAGCCGAGCCGTTGCCCCACGAGTTGTACGGCTCTGGGTCTTTGGCCAGTAACCAATTCTGGAAACGGTTGCCGTAACTGCTGGGGTACTTGTTGCCCAATGTTTGGTAAGCAGTGATGAAATCTTGTGCCGTACCGCCGTTCATGAGGGCTTGCATAGTGGCGATGGTCATAATGCTGTCGTCAGTGAACTTGGTGCGCTTCGTAAATAGCGGAAAGTCCTTGTTTTTGACGTTATCGAACTCATACGCCGAGCCGACAACATCACCTATGATTGCACCGATACACTTCATTACACGCCTAAGTATAACGCCAGAAGCTTCTCCATAGCCCGTTTGTCCTCTGCGTCGGCGGTTGGACCGAGTTGCCGGGAGAGGTACTCAATCTGGTTACGGGCGGGGTCACGTTCGGCTAAGAAACTGTGTACAACGTAGTGGTCGCCCTGCGGTACAAAAGCAAAACTGAATAAGTTACCGTGAGCTTCTAGAGCGTCAAACGGGCGAGCGCCGCCTCCTGCTCCGACTTAAGCAGTCGAGCAGTTTGTATGTATCCATTCACTACGCCATTGTTGAGTAAAGTTTCGTATGTAATAGGACTGATGTCCTCCAGGAATTTGATTACAAACCAGGCGCCTGCAGTCTCTTCGCCATTATCATTGTGCTTCTGCTTTGGACTGACGACATTTTGGTTTGTCACCGTGAATTTCATCGTTATTGCTTTGCGGGGTGCAGTTATATAAATATAGACGATGTCGCCAGTGGCTATATTGGTAGTTGCGAGCGTTTTCGTCCACTCAAGCTCATTACCATATCTCATAAGCCCTTTATGGATATCGTAGTCTTTTGGGTTGCTGGGTATTATCCATGCGTTCATTGCATTAATGATAGTGAACCGTCAAGCTGCTGTAAATCTTATGTCTCGCTATCCGATTGCTTGTACAGTATCAGCTAGTTAGCTTGAGCCCTAAGTGAATTATACGAAAAAATGCCGAATTACTCGGCATTTCGTAGAAATCATTTTCTAAAATGGTGTGGTGCGGGTCAGGGGACTCTAACCCCTGGCCTCGTCCTTGGCAAGGACGCGCTCTAAACAACTGAGCTAGACCCGCATAACTTAACTTGTAAGATTTTACATAACAGGGGTTATTTTTGCAAGTGCCTCTGCTTAGTCAAAGTTAGTGTACTGGTCTTTTTTAGCGTGAGAAGCGACGCCCGGTTCCTTCGCCCCATTACTTATCTGTTGAAAAATAGGGGTAAACTCTGTAGAATAACGGTGTTATTGGTGTCTTGTCCGAAAATTAAACTGCAAGTTTGATTTTCGAGAGGAGAAGCGTAGCTCCAAGCCGAAGCTTTTGCCAAACTGGCAAAACGAGGTAGGCGCGTAAGCTTCGACGAGGCTCTTTAGCTCAGTTGGTAGAGCAGCGGCCTGAAGAGCCGCGTGTCCCCAGTTCGAGTCTGGGAGGAGCCACCAAGAAAAATACCTCAAGTCCTCGTGGCTGGGGTATTTTTCTTGCAGCAACTATTCATTTACTACTTTGCTATACTAACCCTATGAATCCACAACAAACACCTCTACTACTCACGCTTACTTCAATTCGTGCTCACGGTCAGAACGATAAGACGCCAAAGCCCGTACAGTTCGTACTGAATAGTGATTCATTTCAAATTGTCGATACTACCAATGGCAGTGTCGTGTACCAAAGCGCCTATAGTGCCGTTAAATTCTCAGCTATTGGCTCGGGTCGGCGACTCTTTTTGCAGGGCCGCAAGGGATCGTCAAGTGCGGGTGACGTACTATTTTTTGAACTCCCGGCGACTATGGAAGCAGGCGCTCGCAAAAGAGCTGCCTTGCAATTAGTGCAGGATCTTCGTCAGCGCGGCATGGCCACCTATGCACGTATTGACAGCCGCTCGCCTTGGGAACGCAGCGTGCAACGTGCGCAGCAGACATTCCCACTTATACTGCTTATCGTCACCTTTCCAATTGCCAGCCAGGCAATTGGCACGGGAGCTGCAATATTTTGGTGCATTGTATTTGCCCTCGTTGCCGCAGGAGTACTAGAAGTAATCAAGCGTGTCATGCGAAAACACGCCGGCAGAACTGTGCAGTAGTGGCTCACTCTACCCGCAGGCGCCCGCTTGTACGGTAGAGAGACTACGTTCACAAAATACCCAGAAACGGCTACCAAGTAAAACACAGAGTTCACGCATGTTTTTTCGGCTGAGGTACAGCGGATATTAGTGAGACTGGTTGTATATTGACGCACGGGCGTATACTTTTAATAAATATTAAGAAGTAAGAGGCTGCAGAGAAACATTCCATGAGTGCAGAAATATCTCCACGAGTTTATGGTACGGAGTTTGAATATGGCATGTTAATTAATGGCTCTGAAGAGCTGCCCACAAACTTCTTTCATAACCTGCCGGCTGATTTGGCTGGCGCAGGCGATTTTTATCAAAACGGCTCTCGTATCTACCCTGATGTCGGCCATGCGGAATATGCTACGCCGGAGTGCGGAACCCTAGATGACATTGTAGCCGCCGAACTGGCGGGTGAAGAAATTTTCGTTAGTACCCTGCAAAGACTCACTCAAGATAATCCACAGTCTAGTTACCGGATACATAAACGGAATATCGACTCCGTAGGTAATACATACGGGGCCCATGAAAGTTACGGCGTAGACCAATCTATTAAGGTGGGAACTACAGATAATGTCCCGGAGAGGCGCAGACATTACTTGATACAAGCCCTGGCCGTTCATTACGTAAGTCGTATCGCCTTGGTCGGTGGCGGCTACTATAATCCCAACCAACGGGAATGGCACGTATCGCAGCGAACAGGTCAACTTAAGCAACTTTCGAACAGTTCGTGTCATACCTCATACAGTAGGCCTCTAGTTGATATCCGCAACGAACCATTAGCCGATGCGACGCGCTTTCGCCGGCTGCATGTGTCACACGGCGACCCGAATGTCTCCCCCTGGGCACTGCGTACCAAAATTGGCATGACTTCTGCCTTTTTGCGGCTGCTAGAGGCAGATGTGCCGATGGAACACCTGTTCTTGCGTGATCCCCTCCAAAGTGCATACCAGGTCGGTGATGATATTAAGATATCTGCAAAGTTAGAACTACTTGATGGTCGACATATGACAGCGCTCGAAATGCAGAAGACCCTCGCCGAAAAAGTACTAGATATGGCCGAGGCCGGTCATATACCCGAGGACGAGCGTATTGTCGCTGAAGACCTTTACAATACATGCGGTGCTGCGGCAAAAGATTTGAGCGCCCTTTTGCGCAAGGCTGATTGGTATACACGTCAGCAGCTTATAGAAGAAAAAGCCGTTAAATCCAAATATGGCGGGACTATTAATGGGCGCTTGGCCGGATTAGATCAGATGTATGATGCCGTCGTTTGCAAGCAACCGGCCACTGAACCAATAGCTGGGATTGGCAAACGACTACGAGACCAAGGCTACTTTGGCCCGATAGACCACGATGCCATAAAGCACCTACAGACGAGCCCACCCACATCATCTCGAGCCTTATTGCGTGGAAAAATAATCGAAGCTGCATCCGTACCTGATATCTCCGGACGCTATGGCCAACTTAATGCTTCCTGGAGCGCGCTACGCTTTGGACTACCCTCAAACCTACGATTTGATTTGTCAGATCCTACTAAAAATAAGATGAATCGACTTATGCGACGGATACTTAAAAAGGCTGAAATAAGTCTTGAAAACTAGCTGACGGCGGTACCGAAGAGATGGCCGACCAGATAGGTCAGCGCCATGGCGATGGCCCCACCCAGCACGACGCGTACGATAGCCTTCTTGCGTGATGCATCGCCTACCGTGGCGCTCAGATAACCGGTGATGCAGAGAGCGATAAGTACCGCGATGAAGGTCACGGCGATACGCGTGTGACGTGACGCCACGAGCACCGCTACCAGCGGTACGAGGCCACCGACGGTGAATGAGACCATGGAAGCAAGGGCTGCGTGCCAGGGATTATTCAGATCCTCTTCGTCAATCTGCAATTCAGCCTCCAGGTGGGCTGCCAGCGGGTCGGTGGCAGTCAGTTCCTTGGCGACCTGGCGGGCCGTCTTTTCACTCAAGCCCTTCTCGGCATATACCTTCGCCAAGCCGTCCAGCTCGTGTTCGGGGTGCTCGCGCAGGCGCCGTTTTTCCTTACGGATGAACGCCCGCTCGGCATCACGCTGACTGCTCACGCTTACATACTCGCCGACCGCCATACTGAACGCACCGGCCACCAGGCCAGCCAGACCGGCGATAAAGATAGTGTGCCGTTCACTGGTCGCACCAGCCACGCCAAGGATGATGCTCGAAACGCTCACGATTCCGTCGTTGGCACCGAGCACCGCCGCCCGCAACCAGTTCAGCGTACTATTACTTGCCCGTTGTATATCTTCTTCATTCGCCATTTATTCATTACTCCATATCTTATCTATACAGTTCAATACACCCTCTTCGCCTTTTTGGAACGGTAATTGCAGGAATTCTTCGCGGGTCACGAATCTTGCCTCAATCAAATCCCCGTCGTCGGGTCGAAATTCGTGTGACTTCAGGGTTACCGGCACTCCAAGGCGCAGATAATGTATACCGCGCACGGAGCTATAGTCACGCCATACGCATTGGATGTTACCGATAGTAGCAATCTCTACGTGTAGTTCTTCATCCAACTCACGAGCCAGTGCCGTTGTCAGTTCTTCGTCGTGCTCCCAGCCGCCGCCAGGAACTTCCCACTTGCCTTCATTATTCTGACTCAGCAGCACGCGGTCCCTGTCGCGAATGATCGCCTTGACGGAAACACGGTAAAACGGACTAGGGAAACGCGGCTCCGGCATCAGTCGCTATTTTTCCTTGGCCATGAACTCTTTTACGCTGTTGATCGTGTCGAGGAATTGGCTAGGGAAGATGATGGTGCTGTTCTTCTCGACGGCGATGTCGCTCATGACCTGCAGGTTACGCAGCTGTAGTGCGATCGGGTGCGCCGCGATGATGTCGGCCGCTTCACCCAGTTTGGCAGCACTCAATTGCTCACCTTCGGCAGCGATCACTTTGGCGCGCTTCTCTCGCTCAGCTTCCGCCTGCTTGGCCATCGCCCGCTGCATAGTGTCGGGCAACTGGATGTCTTTGACTTCCACGGTGCTGACCAGCACGCCCCACTTCTCGGTCGCGGCTTCCAGCACGTCTTTGATCTTGGCGTTGATGGCGGTCGTTTCACTCAGGACTTCGTCGAGTGAGCTCTGACCCACGATGTTGCGCACCGTGGTCTGGGCAATCTGGTAGATAGCGCTCACCACATTCTGGATTTCCACCACCGATTTGATGGGATCGGTCACCTGGTAGTACGCCACGGCCGAAACATCAATCGACACGTTGTCTTTGGTGATGATCTTCTGGCTATCGACCGGCAGTGTCACGATCTGCATGCTCACTTTACGCATCTGGTCCACGATAGGGATGATGACGCGGAGGCCCGGCTCTTTCACACCTGGACGGACCCGGCCCAAGCGGAACACTACGCCGCGTTCATACTGGTTGATGATGCGTATGCCGCCGATGATGATAACCAGCGCCACGATAATGATAAATACGACCAAACCGCCCATACTGTAAGTCCTCCAAATAGTTATAAACCGGGTCGCTTCGCTCCGCCACTGCGGCGTGCTCGGAATACATTCCTGCGCGCGTCCTCGCTTTGCCGAACCCGACCTCACAGTCGCTTCGCGCCTGTCATCATAGGTTCAGTCTGTTGTAAATGGTGGGTGATATAGGACTCGAACCTATGACCTCAGCAATGTGAATGCTGCGCTCTAGCCAGCTGAGCTAATCACCCAGAAGTGAGACAAACCTCACGGTTTTTCTCATCGCGCGGGGCGAAAAATGCGATTTTCGCTCCGGCTGCTCTTTTCCCTCCCGGGAAAGCTGTCCTTGATTATACCTCAAGAGCCATCGTAACGAAACGCTTAGCAAGCGCTACCATGTCCACCCCGGCCTTCGCAGCCATCTTAGGAAACAGGCTTTGGGCGGTCATACCCGGTATGGTATTAGTCTCAAGCACGTAGAGCTCACCCTCCGGTGTCACGATGAAGTCGGATCGGCTCAGATGCCGGCAGCCGGTCAGCCGGTGTAGCTGCAGTGCCAGTTCCTGCGCCCGTTTTTTCACCGCTTCCGGCACCTGCTCCGGATCAACGATTTCCTGCGTACGACCGTTGTATTTGTTCTCGTAATCAAACTCTTCGCCGGTTGGCGGCACTATGAGTATGATAGGCAGCGCTTCGTCGCCAAGCACACCGACGGTCAGCTCCTGTCCCACGATAAGCTGCTCCAGCAGCATCTGCGGGTGACGACTGAACAGGCGATCGAAGTATGTGTCATCCGGCTCGCGGGCCAGGTCGTGCAATATCAGCGTATCAACGCTCGACCCACCGTCCACCGGTTTCAATACATATGGATTCCGGCGTAGTTCGGAGGTCCTGAATCCCCTCACGTCCACCACTTCGCCCCGAGGCACCCGTACATCGTGCTCTGCCATGAATGTACGGTAGCGTTCCTTATCGAACGTCAGTGCACAGGCCTTTGCGCCTGAGCCGAGGAACGGCTTGTTCAAACTTTCAAGCTGCAATTGCAGTGTGCCGTCTTCCCCGCCTGCCCCATGCAATATCGGGAATATCGCATCGCAGTCCGCCGCTAGAGCTGCCATATCAAAGTCTACGGCGCCCGGGTCGGCATCCATTACTTCATAACCGCCGGCCCGTAACGCCTCCGTTACATTCGCGGCTGAGCGCAGGGAGACTTCCCGCTCATAGCTTCGGCCGCCGCCAAGTACTAGTATCTTCATATGCGCTCCATTATATATGCAGAGAGCAACCACCCGCTACTTAAAGCCCTCTGCCCGTAAGTTATCTCATAGCAGCGCATGGCTTTCTTACGTATAGTTCAGAGCGCTAACACGAGGGGGTATATACATGGGGAAACACAAGTCAGCCAAAGTTTCGCAGGCGATGACGCCCGCCCGCCAACACAATCAGATCGGCTCTGCGCCGAACGCCCCGAAGGCCGGTCAAAACGGCCAGAACTGACCCGCGGCGCTTACTCGTAATCGCTCGATAAATGATACAGGTGGCAGTAGCGGCATTTGTATACTTTGAGTTTGCTGCCGTACCGCCATTGGCTTACCGTCCCGGTCGCCCGAGCGGCTTCCGGTGTCTCGAACGCTATTTTATCTGCACAGGGCAGCGGCTCTTCGGTCACGACTCTTTGTCGATGAATTGCTGGCAGAAGCGCTCAAACACGGCGTTGGTCCAACCGAACCCGGTCTGGCTTGGGTAGACACCCTTCTGCGGCGGTTTCTCGGGATTCACTACGTTGTACTTCTCCAGGAAGACGCCGTTGGCGTTGAACCAGTCCAGGTTGTTCTTCAGCCACTTCATAGCGATACGTTTGGCGTCGTCGTGATACCCGTACCGCAATAGGCCTTCCACCACTATGAAATGTAGCGGCGCCCAACCGTTCGGGAACGCCCATTGTACAGGCATGCTGCCGGGTACGTACTGACCGAGCGGCAGAGCGTCGGTGGTAGCCAAGCCGCCTTTGTTTTCGAACCGGCGTAGGCCCTTCACGAGCTGGGCGGCTTGCTTTTCGGTGACCATGCCGGCCCACATCGGGAAATAGGCCGCCAGGCTGCTGACGTTGCCGCGCTTCTCACGCACGTAGTTGTAGTCGTAATACAGACCCCGCGTGCGGTCCCACATCAGTTCATCCATGACAGCCTTACGAGCGGCCGCGGCCTGCTCCCAGTGGGCCGCTTCGCGCAAGTCATCGAGCAAGCGCGCGGCGCGGGCGAAATCCATCTCGTATTTGTACAGCAGCGCGTTCAGGTCCACCGGCAGATAGTTGAGTGCCCGGCGGTTGAAGCGGGGCGTCATGTCCCAGCCGCTCTCGGCCTCGGCCAGGTCGTGCAGATAGTTGATGTCGTAATACCGGGAAAGACCTTTGTGCACCAGACGTTCGTTGGGCTTTTTGGTACCCTGCCACACCACCGCGTACTCCTGCTTGGCGATGTCGATCGCTGCCTGTAGCCACTTCTTATCGTGGCCATAGGTGTTGTACACGTCGAAAATGAACGTGGTCAGGAACGGCGGCTGGCTCCGGCCCATCAGGAAGGTACGCGAACCGTTCGGGATGATCCGGAAGCGCGTGAACAGGTTCAGCAGGTCATCCAAAATCCCTTCGACCATCGGCTTATGGTCTGCATCGAGCATACCCTGCACCATGAAGAAACTGTCCCAATAGTACAGCTCGTCGTAATCGAATGCGGCGTGCTCATCGTAGCTCGGCACCAGATAGGGCTTAGGGAGGCCCAACAGGCTTTCGTCGTCCTTGGGGTGGAAGCGCTCCAAGTGCGTCCAGAATTCGCGGATGTAATCACGCGCTACCTGCACATCCTCAGGACGCAACTCGCCTGGCCGGCGCGGCCGCAGCTTCAATTTGCCTGCAGTGCTGACGACCTTTTTGGACGCCTTCGTGGCAACGGTGCGGGCTGATTTGGCGGTGATTTTTGCTTTTTCTACCATAGCGATAAGTGTATAGGTTTTGGGTTACAGGTTCCAGAGGGAAACAGGTGATTTATTGACCGTCGCCGAGTCGTTTACGGCCCGGATTCTCGATATCGTACAGCGCCTGGTGTAATATGCCCATGACAGTCTTGGCTTGTTCGCGACTCATGCCGATGCGTGCGACGGTAAGCGGCTGGCCGTTCTGCCCGGCGGACTGGGCGAAACTGAGCACCACACCGCGGTTATTGGCACCTACTTCGAAACTATCGCTGTACATGACACGCGGGTCGATCATGACCATAAGCGTCTGCGCGTTCTTGGCGGCTTGGGGCTGGTCGGCCGATGTGTCGTCATCTTGGCGGTCATAACCGGCCAGTTGCCACAGCTCGGCAGCCTTGTCATCTTCGACCGCGAAGTGGCTGATCAGCAGCAGCAAGATATCTTCGCTGGGGCGTTCAGTGCCCGACTCGATCAGGTCCAGGTCCTGCTCTTCAATTTCGACCGCACCGGATACTTCCGCCATGGATTCGCGGTTACGTTCACGGAGCCGGCGAAGCTGCGAGCCCAAAGATTCATATGGTAGTCGCTTGTCCGTATCACTCATTCGTTATATTTTACTGCCCAGTTACGACCGGTGCAAGCGCGCCGCAGCAACGGGGTGCGCTATACTGAAGGTACACTATGGATATCGCACACGACGTTTCTCTGGCAAACTACTCCACCATGCGGCTGGGCGGCATAGCCGATCATCTGGTAGAAGTGCGCAGCCGCGAGCAGTTACAGCAGGCGGCCGCTTGGGCACGCGACCAGCACTTGCCCCTAATCGTCATCGGTGGGGGCAGCAATATCGTCTGGCAAGATAGCGGCTTCCGCGGGCTGGTGGTGGTGAATAAGATCTCCGGCTATGACGATCAGCTCGAAGGTGGCAATGTACACCTGCTGCATGTCGGCGCGGGCGAGCCCTGGGACAGCGTAGTCGCACGCAGCGTCGCCAGCGGCCTGACCGGCATCGAAGCCCTCAGCCTCATCCCCGGCACAGCTGGTGCCACACCCGTACAGAACGTCGGCGCATACGGCCAGGAAATCTCCCAGACACTTGTCAGCATAGATGTCTACGACACGCAGACCGATAGCTTCGCCACCCTTCAGGCGGCCGACTGCGGTTTCGGCTACCGCACCAGCCGGTTCAAGACTGACTTTCACCGCCGCTATGCCATCGTAGGCCTTACCCTGCAGCTTACCACTGGCAATCCGGTACCTCCGTTTTACGGCACCGTACAGGCTTATTTCGAAGCTAGCCCAGTCGACGGACCGGTCACACCCGCAGCCCTGCGCGAGGCTGTCATCGCCATCCGCCAAGCCAAACTGCCCGACCCAGCTACCGTGGCAAATAACGGCTCGTTCTTCGCCAATCCGGTGGTAGACGGTCCCAAGCTCGAAGCCTTGTTGGCCGAATTCCCCGACATGCCCAACTGGCCGCTCGGCGATGGCAGCGCCAAGCTCCCCGCTGCCTGGCTTATCGAACAGACCGGGTTCAAAGATCACCACGACGAAGAGACCGGCATGGCCACCTGGCACACCCAGCCATTGGTACTCGTGAACGAACACGCCCACACCACCGCCGACCTCCTCGCCTTCAAACAAAAGATCATGACCGCCGTAGAAGCCAAATTCGGCATCACCCTGACCCAGGAACCCGAACTCTTGCCCTAGACAACATGTAACTTTTTCGTTCAGCATCAGCAAAAATGGATTTTGGAGGAGCTTTTTAATAGCGCATATGCTTGCTAGTTATTTTGCTTTCTAGTAATTTCAACATATGACCGATAGCAAAGAAAAAGTTATTAACGGCAAGGCACTCTGGACGAAAGTAAAGTGGGTCTACTACGTCATACAGCCTATCATCGTCATCCTTCTCATAGCGTTTGCTACCATTATCATTAATCGCTATTTTTTCAACGCAGGGAAAATCAACCATACACTCATACTGCGATACTGCCAAGTTCTCGAGTGGCCGATAGTAATCTTGCTTGTATACTTCCTATTCAGACCCTACCTACCCGATATTGTTAGCAGGATTGAGGGAATTTGGGGGATCAGAGTAAAGCCGAAGCAGGCGTTCCAGCCAGACACCGGAACCGGTATCGCTAAAGAGGTGACCGAAGTGCCAAAGACCTCTGCTCCACAGGCTGATATAACCACCATCAAAGGTAGGGCGGATTTAATACAGGGCAATCCGGAGATACGCTGGCTGCTCGAGAAATCTTACCGTTTTGCTTATGGCACTCAGATTCAGGCGCTCAATCTACTGCAGTCAAGTGGACCTCTAAAGGTTGAGGATTTACAATTTTTGTACGATAAACATGTTCGTCTCTCTAACGTACCGCACCCTAATGTCGCAACTTGGCTGCTCTACCTCAAGAAAGATGTTTTCATTACGGAAGAAGAGAGCAATGGGGCGATTAGCATTACTGACATCGGACGTCTCTTCTTAGAATATCTGGCGACTGAAGGTATTTCTGACCCTAGCCTCCGTAACTACTGATTATTCCTCTATCGTTGTAACGCCTTCGGCTCGTCCTTCGCAAGCAGCAAAGCCATTGTCCTAGAGCCAAGAGGTTACTCCGCCATGATGTGAGCATGTACCGCTTCGGTGCTGACTAAAACTATAGCTCCCATCTCCGCACCGTGCTGTTGCGCCAGCTGGGACTGAATTATCTGCGCTGTAGACAGGAGAATGAACCGTGTCTCCATCAACATTCGTATACGTATTATCATTGCTTACTTCTGAATCTTCAGGCGGCGCACTCGCATTAGAAGGAGCTGGGTTAGATGTTGTTTCGGAGGATACGGGTTCTTGTGTCGAGGAGTCAATATCAGGCGCCGGAGTAGACTGAGTAGACGTTGATGACGGCACAGTAAGGCTCGCCTTTGATGTAGAGGGGTGATTACTCGCAACAATGCCTACAATTCCTAGGAACGCGACCACTCCTATAACAATCAGTTTCTTCATACTGTCTTCAGGATACGCTTTTCTTTATAAAAAGTAAGAGAGGTTCAAGCCTATGCTCTAGGCATATCTTATTTACTTACACTACCCGTCACCGTAATGGAGTCAACTTGCAACTGAGGAACAGTAGTCTGTCCTCCGATCTGCGTGTCATAAGTATATGAGCCAAGTACCTTCACATTAGCTGTAAATAAGTCCTGCTCAACGACGTCATTTAGTACGCTTGGGTCCCCTGTCAAAACAGTGTTAGACGGATAATTTACAAATCCATACTCAGGCGTTTGGGCAACTCCGCCGACATTGGCGCGAAAGCCATTAGTCCCAGTTGCAGAATCAAACTGAGTTACTTCACCGTATACGGTATAGCATTGGTTGCTATATGAATCGGGATCCTTCACGATTTGAAGCCACGTACGCGAATCAATGGCTTGATATGAGGCGCATGTCGATGCAGTTGATGTCGTCCCCGTATCTGTATCTGGAACGTCAATAGGTATACCGCTATCAGGGTTATACTCAACAGTACCCGTAGGCTGAGTCGCACGGGAAGGTGTCTTGCTCGGCGCCATCAACCAGTGAATTGCTAAGATAACAATTAGGACAACAAGTATGCCACTTCCGATAATAACCCATCGATACTTATGAAATTTCATAGTATCCCCTTCGTTATATAAGTCCTTTATATAAGTCCTGTTTACTATTGGGATTGTATCACGTACGTAGTAGTGATTTTTCATTTTACGTGAGGTGAGGTGTTATCGCCCTACCAACATATCAATGACCATAACCTTGTTGGTGTTAAATGAGTTTACACACCCTCATTTTGGAATATAATGCTGCTTATGGCTACAAAAAAGAAACCCGCTACGAAAATCATCAATGGCAAGCACCGTAAGGGCGCATGGTTCGTCCGTGTGCGTGGCAGCTACCTGCCCGTGAGCACCAAGGGCTGGCTGACGTACATCCCCTACGCCGCATACCTTGCCTACACCGTATGGGTGGCGTTCGCCTACACCGGCAACAACCTGAAAGCCGTGCTGTGGATAGTACCGAACTTCGTGGCAGCGGCCATCATCATGACCTGGATCGCCAAAAGCACCAGCTAATCTTGCGCCGCTTGACAGCCATAGCCTGCGGTTATTAAATAGCAGGATTATGACGTCCGTGCCCGACCCCGAAAGCCAACAGGCACTCGACCTGCTGGAAGCTAATTTCTCGGACGAGGAGCTGTTCGGCCTGCATCATGAGATCATGGTCGAAACACATCAGGCTTACATGGAGACGGTGGCGGACATATATGAGCAACGCGAGAGCGCGCTGGTCGCCGAGGAACGCCCGCGCCTCAAACGAACGGCCACGGAATTTTTCGTAGCATTCGATAGTCTGGCACAGGCTATCGCCCAGCGGCACACACGCGAGGCGGGAATCATGTTCCTTACTGCCGACATAACCCTGTTCGATCGCACGCAGTCCGCGGCATTTTCTGAAATCGCAGGCGTCAGCGGCGCCGAGGCACTTCAGCCGGTACCAGCCGAAAAGGTAGATCCCATTTTACAGCACATGACTTCGACCGGCCTCACGCTCGCCGGTAGCAGCCGCAGCCTTCTGACAGACTATTTTGTATCTAACCTATTCTGGATTCTAAATAGGTAGCTAGCGATCGCTGTCGCTAGGTAACGGATACCTAAGGGCAAAGGTCCGGACGGCGGTGCGGAGTTCTTCGAGCCGGTCTGGATCATCGCGATGTTCTATGGCCTGATGCATCCAGTCGGCTATCTGCGCCATATCGCCCTCGACAAGGCCGCGGGTGGTGATAGCCGGCGTACCCAGGCGGATACCGCTCGGGCGGAACGGCGGCAGTGGGTCGTTGGCCACGGCGTTTTTGTTAAGCGTCAGGCCGATCTTATCGAGTACGGTCTCGACGACGTTGCCATCCAGCTCGAAGCTTTGGTATACATCCGCCAAGATAAGATGGTTACTGGTGCCGCCAGTAACGAGCACGAAGCCCCGCTTTTTGAGCTCATCGGCCAGCACCGCCGCGTTCTTCACGATCTGGCTCGCGTAGGCTTTGAACTCCGGCCGCAACGCTTCGCCGAACGCCACCGCCTTGGCGGCGATGATGTGCTCGTGCGGGCCACCTTGCATACCGGGGAATACGGCGCGGTCGATGAGCGTGGGGATGTTCTCGAGCGTCTTGGTGGGTGCTTTTAGTGGATTCCCTACCACTCCCTTCGATAAGATCAACCCACCGCGGGGGCCACGCAGCGTCTTGTGGGTGGTAGTGGTGATGACATGAAACCCATAATCGAACGGGTTCTTGGCCACGCCGCCAGCGATCAGACCAGCTATGTGCGCCATATCGGCCATGAGCAGACAGTCGTCGCCGACTTCTTTCGCAATGGCGGCGAACTTGGCGTAGTCGAGCTCGCGGGGGTAGGCGCTGAATCCGGCCAAGATGATACGGGGCTTGTGCGTAAGAGCCAGCTGGCGCAGTTCCTCATAGTCTATTTCGCCCGTTTCTGGGTCTTTCATTTTGTAGCGGACAAAGTTGTAAAGCTTGGCACTGCGGGTGACCGGCGCACCGTGTGTCAGGTGGCCGCCATGGGAAAGATCCATAGCCAACACCGTATCACCCGGCTCGAGCCACGCACTATACACCGCTTCGTTGGCCGGGGCGCCGCTATGCGGTTGCACGTTGGCGTGATCAGCGCCGAAGAGCTGCTTGGCACGGTCGATAGCGATCTGTTCCACAGCATCGGTGTTCTCCTGGCCGCCATAGTAACGCTTGCCCGGATAGCCTTCGCTGTATTTGTTGGTAAACACGCTGCCCATGGCGTTCAGTACGTCACGGCTGACATAATTTTCGGATGGGATCAGTTCCAACCCTTCGCGCTGACGCTTTTCTTCGGCCGCTATCAGCCGGGCTATTTCTTCGTCAATCATATGGCATCCCCTCGTTTGCTATAAGTATACACGAGTTATGGCCGGCTACCTTCCACCGAGGCCGTGGAATTTGCCACCGGAAAAGTCTGATAAAGCCTTTAGGGTTTGTCAGAGGAGAATGGTATGCGGCGTGCCGTAACCGAGCGGTGCGAAGCAGCGAGGTAGCCGCCCAAATTGTGTTTTTCCCAGGAGACGCCTATACTGATGAACAGTTCGCGCCAAAACAAAAACATTTTATAAGCTGTATTTATGCAGATCGTGATATAATAGGTAACGTTATGTCGACAACTAATGAGAAAATCGGTGATTTTATCGCCCAAGTACGTCAGGAACGCGGCTTCACGCAAGCCGAGTTCGCCGCCAAACTCGGCACCAGCCAATCAGCGATCAACCGGATCGAAAAAGGCAAGCAGAACCTCAGCCTGGAGACACTGGGCCGCTTAAGCGAGGCGCTGAATAAGCAGCTTATCACCCTGAACAGTGGCAGCGTGAACCTGCGCATCGAAGGCGGTCATGAGCTGCACGGGCGCATCCCGCTCAAGACCAGCAAGAACGCGGCCGTCGCCCTGCTGTGTGCCTCGCTGTTGAACTACGGCGTGACCAAGTTCAAGAATTTCCCGCGTATCGAGGAAGTGAACCGTATTATCGAAGTACTGCACAGCATCGGCGTGCAGACCAAATGGACGAACGGCAACGATTTGGAAGTCCGCCGTCCCGCCGAGCTTCAGCTCAGCAAGATGGACAAGACGGCGGCTCGCAAAACCCGGAGTGTGCTGATGCTCATCGGCAGCCTTATGCACGACGTTGAAAGCTTCAAAATTCCCTACGCCGGTGGCTGTAAACTCGGCGAACGGACCGTAGAGCCCCATCTGTTCGCACTCGAAGAGTTCGGCGTGGGCATCGTCGCCACCCAGGGCCATTACAACGTTACGGTCAACAAGAAACCGGCCGGCCGCTTCGCGCTTTACGAAGTAGGCGACACCGTCACCGAGAATGCCCTGCTGGCCGCCGCCCGCACTCCCGAAGAAACGCGTATCGATTTCGCCAGCGCCAACTACATGGTGCAGGATGTCTGCTTCTTCCTGCAGAAGCTGGGCGTCAAAGTCGAAGGTATCGGTACCAGCAGCCTGCGCATCAAGGGTGTACCGTTCATCAAGAAGAACATCACCTACGCACCGGCCGAGGACCCCATCGAAGCCATGTTCTTCATATCGGCGGCCGTGACGACCAACTCAGAAATCACTATCGAACGCGTGCCGATTGATTTCGTTACCATCGAGCTGCTGAAGCTGAAGAAGATGGGTCTCGATTACGACCAGACGGAACGTTACAAAGCGGCCAACGGTCAGACCGACCTGGTCGACATCACCGTACACAAGCACAACGGCAGTTTACGGGCGCTGACAGACAAGATCCACTCGCTGCCTTACCCCGGTCTGAACGCCGACAACCTGCCCTATTTCGTACCGATCGCAGCGGTCGTCAAGGGCCGCACGCTCATCCATGACTGGATGTACGAGAACCGCGCCATCTATTACACCGAGTTGACCAAGATCGGTGCCAGCGTCGAATTGGCCGACCCGCACCGTCTGTACGTGCTTGGGCCCACTAAATTTTCCCGGGCCGACGTGGTCTGTCCGCCTGCCCTACGCCCAGCCAGTCTGCTGCTGATCGGCATGTTGGCCGCGGATGGCATTTCCACGCTGCGCAACATCTACACCATCCAGCGCGGTTACGAAGACCTGGCCGAGCGGCTGAACAGCCTTGGCGCCCACATCACCGTCTTCCAAGACATGTAGACACCCAAAAACGGACGCCGGATTTTTTCGGCGTCCGTTGCAGGTTACATTTTGATATTATCGCTTCTTGCGGACCGCGACACGATCGGTGTTCGTCCAGCCCAGTACGACCGTAAGCACTGCCACGACGACCGCGTAGGCGGCCATGATGAAGAGTGTCTGCAGGTCAACGTAGTGTGGGTGACCGCTTACCGTCATAGTGAACACGCCACGGAACGGCGCGATGAGCGCGTCGGTGGAATGCAGCACCCAGGCAGCAAATCCGTTGCTCGGATCAACCGCGAAAAACCGCAGTACGAACCGGATCGCCAGAAATACTTCTGAGACCGCCAAGAATAGGCTCAGCAGGCCAGCCCCTGCGAGCGATAAAACGTTTCTCCCCTTCATAAACCCTCCTTTAGGTATGTTAGGTTGTACTTTTAAGTATAAGCCTGTATGTCAAGCAAATCACCAGCTGTATCTGTTATTGCTTCCGTTTCTGCTATAATTCTCTGCAGCTCACCAAAATTACGAGAGGATTCTCGTATTTTGTTGGAAGAAACCTGCCGTTATTGCGGAGGAAAAAGAGCAGCCCGACAAAATGTGAACCATTTTGCCGGCGCGATGAGAAAAAACCGTAGGTTTTGTCTCATGTTTGCGCGGGTGTAGTACAGCGGTTAGTATGCGAGTTTTCCAAACTCGAGATCGGGGTTCGATTCCCCGCACCCGCACCACGTCAGAATTCGTTACAACCAAACTAAAAAAGATGCGATCAAGTGGCATCTTTTTTAGTTTGGTCTCGCACGCTTCTTCCTTATCCTGCCGCAAATCCCCTTGCGTCAGGAACCTTATTTGAACATGGTGGTTATGATGGCGTCGTACGCAAGAGCGGCGTTCTTTTTGTACTGCTCGCTGCTGCGAGCATAGTTCTCCATCATAATCCCATCGTTCACTTCGAGCACCATGAGACGCTGGCCTACCCGTACGATATCTACCGACGCCAGACGCAGCCCCAAAGCCGCACACGTCTGCCGCGCAAGGTCCTCCAGAATCCCTTTCGTGTCCTGGGTGAGCACTTCACTTGGGCGGGCGCCTTTGCCTAGGTTGTAATATCGGAGGCCATTTTCCGCGACCGGTTCGGTCTTCTCGTACATGATCAGCGGCGACCCATCCAGCAGGATGACCCGGTATTCGGCACTTATGTCAAGAAACGGTGAGGCAGCCCAGGTCAATTCTTGGCTGCTCCTAATAATCTTCTCGGCTTCTGCGGCATTTTGCACGAGCAACACGTCACGGCCACCCGTACCGTCGAGTGGCTTTATGATGAACTGGTCTGGAAATGTTTTAGATAACTCCTTTGCCGGAAACGGTTCGCCAAGCAGGCTGCGCAGCAGTACATGTTCGACGGATGGTACCCCTGCCCGCTTCAGCGCAAGGTAAGTCGCCACTTTGTCCTGAGCGATACCGCTCGCCGCAGCAGCATTTAGGTCGAACTGGTAGCCGAGCACCCACCGGAGCTTAAGTCCTTTATCCAGCCTGAGTACCCAGCCGTCAGATAGTATTTCGCAGGATATACCCTGCCGTTCAGCCGCAGCTCGGACAAACTCTGGTAGCAAACGATCGACTATGTATGCGCCTTTTTTCATGCACTGCATATTATACGAAAAACTCCTCCTTCGGTATAATATCGCCAGGTGCACACCGAAGTAAGCTCTTACTCCCGCGTGAGGGGAAAAAGAGCAGCCGGACAAAATGTATTCCATTTTGCCCGCGCGATGAGAAAAAACCGCCAGGTTTTGTCTCGATTACTCAGCCCTGGTAGCTCAGCTGGATAGAGCAGAGGACTTCTAAGCCTAAGGTCGTTGGTTCGAGTCCAACCCGGGGCACCAAAATCGCATAAAGAACTTTTATCTGAGATGCCGTCGGTCAGCTCAAGGTAAGTAATGTATCCTACTGTTTTGCTTCGTTTTTGCTGCACAATATTGCATACTAGGAGTAACGGAGAAACAACATGACAGGACTACAGGAAGCATTTTATATCGTCGGCATCGTCTACATGGGCGTGTCATTGCTGATCATCATCGGCATATTGGTAGGGCTCGGCATCATTCGCAAGAAAGTCGTCAGCCTGGAAAACATGATTAAGGAAAAACTGGAGCTGGTCGCCACTGTGGGATCGGCCGCCGGCGGTATGCTCAGCACCGTCAAAAAGATCGCCAAACATAAAAGTAAGTGAAGAGACGTGACCGAAACAAACACCACATCATCCAACGATAATCCGTTCAAACGGCTGCTGCGGCATATCGATCGGTTCCAGCGCCGCCACCCAGCTTTCGGTTTTCCCTACGCGATCATCAAGAAATACGGCGACGATGAGGCCGGCTACCAAGGTGCGCTTCTCACTTACTACGGTTTCCTGTCGCTCTTCCCGCTGCTCATCGTGGGAACCTCGGTAATCGACCTGTTGACCCGGCATAACCCCGCGGTACGAGACAAGCTGCTGAACGCCATATCGAGCTATCTGCCGGCTATCGGCCAGTCGGTCCAAGAGAGCATCCATAACTCCAGCAAAACCGGCATCGCTTTGATCCTGAGTCTGCTGATCACGCTCTGGGGCGCCAAGGGCGTAGCCGACGCACTGCAACATGCCCTGAACCATGTCTGGCAGGTACCACGCCCCAAGCGGCCCGGTTTTCCGAAAGGCCCGCTCAAAAGTCTGGGACTGATCGTAGGTGGTGGCCTGGGTCTGGTCGGAACAGCGGTCTTGTCGGGGTATGCCGCCTCCGTGACCCATGCGGCCGCCTTCACCTTGCTATCGTACGTAGTAAGCATCTGCCTGCTGTTCTGCGTCTTTACGTTCATCATGGCGTTCGGCTCGTCCTCGAAACATTCGTTCCATGAGAACTTTCCCGGAGCGATCATGGCGGCAGTAGGGTTGTTCATTCTGCAGACCGTCGGTATCGTCCTGGTGAAACATCAGCTTAAGAATGCCACCGGCGCTTACGGCCAGTTCGGATTAGTATTGGCCCTCCTGTTCTGGCTGTACCTACAAGCACGGCTTTTCCTGTATGCTGCCGAGCTCAACACGGTCAAAGCGCTCAAACTGTGGCCGCGCGGGCTTATACAAGAGGATCTTACCCCCGCCGACAAACGAGCGCTGAAGCTCTATCCCCGGCGGGAGCAATACCTACCGCGGGACCACGAAGATATCGAAGTCGACATCGCTTGATCTTCAGTATTCGCTGAGGTGGTCACGCTACTATACATTTCGGAAACAGGAGAAAACCTATGTATCCGGAACGCATTCATCATGAATACAGCACCAGTCCCGAAGACGCATATTTTCAGCGTGAACGGTTCAACCATGCACACGATGCCATCCAGCGAGGCATCCAGCTGGTCGGTAGCGTACTCACCACCTGCCTATCGATACGGTTCGTCTTCGCGCTGCTCGACGCAAACACCGCGAACGGACTCGTCAGCTTCATCAACGGTATCACCACGCCTTTCGTCATGCCCTTTTATGGACTGTTCAATTATGATCACGCCGCGGTCGGCGGCATCAACTTCGAAGGCTACACGCTGGTCGCCATATTCGCGTACGGCCTACTGACCACTGGACTGAGCCGGCTTGCCAGCGTGACACGCTACTGACGACTCACGGTTGTCAAAGAGGTCTACTTCCGCTATAATCACCTCTGTTTTCTTCCCCGTTGCCGATAGCACGCAGGGAGGGTCACCATGGCGGATGTAGCTCAGCTGGTTAGAGCGTCTGATTGTGGCTCAGAAGGCCGTGGGTTCAAATCCCATCATTCGCCCCAAAATAAACGACCGAGATTACTCGGCCGTTTATTTTTTTACCGTAAAGTCACCTTGTACTTCATCGTGTATATGGTCATGCCAGTGATAGGTACCAGCCTTATTCAGTGTAACGGTGAATGATTCGCCCCGCTTCAACACCCGTTCGGTAATTCCGTCGTACGGCGTGTGGTGATCATGGGGACCAAAAGCGATCTCACGCGTAACCGTATCTTGGTTGACGATAGTCAACGTATCGCAGAGTTGGGCCGTGACATCCGGCTGTGAGGGTGTGTTATTGGCGATAATAATACGCACATTGGTTGCCAAGACATTCGCAGCACAAGAGGGCGTCGTCATACGCTGAGACAGGCCAACGAATAGCGCCCCACCGATGATCAGCACCACACAGGTGCCGATGAGCAGATAGGTTCGTTGCCGCATGAGCTATAGTATAACGTATATACCCGGTACGGGACGAAGCATATCACCCCAGATATAGAGAACCGATGCCGCATAAACTTATATATGAGCAAGCAACAGACCGATGAACGTCGGTACCAACAGGTTATCGATGCCGAACACGCCGAGGTTTTCCAGCACGGTAGCCCCTACCATACCTACCAGCACGCCGGTTACCGATAACCCGGCCACACTATACGCCGCGTAGCCGACCAGTAGGGCGAGCGAGGTAACGGCGAACGTAGCGGTGCCAGCGGCACTCTTCGTCTGGCTCAGTACGTGATACTTGTTTCCCACTCCGTAGCGCGTACCCGCGATGGCCGCGAATCCGTCGGCCAGGCTCATCTGCAGGATCGCTGCCGCATAAATTCCTTTGCTGTGCGTGATAAAAGTCAGGAGACCGACGCTGACTGCAAAGAGGGCCTCGCCGTATGTCGGCCGCTGTACACTGTTGATTGCCCGGAATACATGCAGCTGCTTAGACAGTACTACGACTACCAGAAACGCCAGACTAAGCAGGCGGATTTCGTCCCAGCCGAGAAAGAACGGCCAGAACGCTACGAAACTACCGACCGTCACATGGACGAATTTGCGGCCGAACTCATTCGCCAGCCAATGCTTGCGCCAACCGATCTCGCTGATGCAGAGTAGGACAAATATTGCGGCGATGCTGTAGATTGCTTCCATTTGCCTTTATTGTACGCCCCTTAGACAAAAGGGAAATCCTAAAAAACAGCCAGCCTTTGCAGGTTTCTCCTGCGGACCACGCCCCCTCTGATATGAAGTATTTTACAGCGGCACGCGGCAATACAGCCTAGGCTGGCACTTATGACAGATACGCTTGCCGAACTTGAAAGTCTTTATGCCGATACCAAGACCTGCGCCAAGCTCGTCGGATTGCAATACGTCGAAAATGATACTGCTGGCTACAGCCGGCAGAAGCACGGCAAAGGTTTCCGCTACCTCGATGCCGAGCACCGGTCCTTGACCGATGCGGCCTTACGCAAACGCATCGCCGAGTTAGTAATTCCTCCCGGTTGGCAAGAGGTATGGATCTGCCCCTCCAGTAACGGCCACGTGCTGGCGACCGGAATCGATGAGAAGGGCCGCAAACAGTACATATACCATCCACGCTGGCGCACTATGCGTGATTTGATCAAGTTTTACCGGATGATCAGCTTCGCCAAAGCATTGCCGGCCGTGCGCCGCGAGATCGACCGGCAACTCCGCCGGCGTACCCTCGACCGCCCGAAAGTCATCGGTACTATGCTGTGGCTGCTCGACAACACATACATCCGTATCGGCAACGAACGGTATTATGAGCAGAATGAATCGGTCGGCCTTACCACCCTGACCGACAAGAACGTAGTAGTAGCCGGCAATATCTCCACCCTTTCGTTCCGGGCCAAGTCCGGCAAGGAGCAGCAGATCAGTTTCGATGATGCGTCGGTCGCCCACGTCCTCGCTCGATTACAGGGGCAGACCGGTACGCGTCTGTTTCGTTACAAAGCCGGCGATGGGTTGCACGCCATAGAATCGGCCGACATCAACGCTTTCCTCCATGAACTTACCGGTGCTCATATTTCCGCCAAAGATTTCCGTACCTGGGGCGGTACGCTCATGGCGTTCAATCACCTCATAGAAACCGAGGCGTTACCAGCCGCGAAGACACCGGAACCGGAAACCGTGCGCCGCCAAGCCGTCGATGCAGCAGCGAACGTCCTGGGCAATACACGGGCGGTTGCCCGGGACAGCTATGTCCACCCTGATCTACTCAGCGCATATGGCACGAAAGATTTCGCCCGGTATTACGCGGCGGCACAGCGTAAACGGCCGCTGTCAGGGCTCGATAAACGCGAGACAGAACTCCTGAGTTTTTTAGAACAACTCTTTACAGCCGAGTTTACTTTGCTCCGTAATGGTCGATGAGCGCCCGCCCATAGACTAGGCGACGCATCACTTTCGCGGACGGCTCTGTAATCGACTGTACATACTGTTCGTGTAAGGCTACGATGCGTTTCTCTGTCTCCTCTTGGGTCAACTCCAGCGCCTCCACGCCAAAAGCGAATCCGAGCGCATAGAATAAGATGATGTCGAGCAGATGCATACTGTCCGACATGCTCAGGTAAAAGCCATAGCCCACTAACACGACCGCTATCGTGCCCATCAGAATACGCATATATAGACGGCGCGGCGGTGCCGTTAGCAACACTGCCAACAACAGGGCAACAATTACCAGACGGAATATCGTATAACCAAGCGACATGCTGGCCAGCCACATGATGGCGTTAGTCGGGAAGAAAAAAGTACCAGCTAGCAGAAATATTACGCACCCTAAGGCGCCACTAAAAAACATCCGATTCATCGGGCTCCCTCCGCTTACGTTTAACCACTCATAGCTTACAAGCGTGACGGGGGATTTACCGTAAAGAAACTTACAAAATATGGATTAGGCGATAAATGCAAATATGTTTCCTATTCAAAATCTTGTTGGATACATTGTTGCAAAAGAAAATGGCCAGCGTTACCACTGGCCATTTTCTTTGGTCGGGGAGACAGGATTTGAACCTGCGACCCCGCGGTCCCAAACCGCGTGCGCTACCGGACTGCGCCACTCCCCGACTATTGGGGTCCCTGCGAAACGTGTTTCGTGGGGAGAAGGAGGAACTACGCGAGGCCTTAGCCGACTTTTGGCCACTTGATTGCCAAAAGTTTGGTAAGGCCGGAGTATGTTCCAATGTGGTCGGGGTGACTGGATTTGAACCAGCGACCTCAGCGTCCCGAACGCTGCGCGCTACCAAGCTGCGCCACACCCCGGTGCTTAAATCCGATAGAACAGGGGTGATTATAGCGGAGGAACAGAGAAAAAGCAAAGTACGCCTGGCTTTTTGAGTGCCGCAAAGTACATCAAAGAGGTGAAGGAAAAGCCGGTCTTACCAGACCTGCCGGATATGTTCGGCGCTGCGGGCCTTGCCAGTAGCCTCATCAAGTGCAACGAACAGGGCATTGAACTGCATGCGCCCACCGGTTTCGAGGGCATTACGGGTCTGCATACCATCGCGCCAGCGCGGCACCACGCTCTCGAACGATACACCGAGTGATGAGTCGAGCGAGCCACACATACCCACGTCCGTCATATGTGCCGTACCCTTCGGCAGTACGTCGGCGTCAGCCGTGGGCACATGCCAGTGGTCACCGACCACCACGCTCGCCCGTCCATCCAAGTAGTAACCGATGATGAATTTCTCGCTGGAAAAATCGCCGTGCAGATTCACAACCGCCACATCGTAGTTACCGGTCTCTTTCGCCAGAATACTATCGATGGCCCGCAGCGGGTTTTCGATCGGTTTATCCGCATCGCGTCCGACGATCTGGCCCATCAAGCTTACAACCAGCACCCTTGCGCCCGCCCCATTTACGACTTTGTACGGCATTCCGGGAGCATCCGGATAGTTAGCGGGCCGTACTATAGGTGCCACCGGATCCGCCAGCATATCATTGATCTCATCGCGCCACAGACTCCAGTTACCGCCGGTGCCGAAATCCACTCCCGCCCGCTGCAGCCGTGCGAAATCTTCGGGCGTAATGCCCCGGCCTTCCGTCACATTTTCCACCTGCGCCAATACGAAGTCGATGCCGCGCTCGTTTCGAAGCTCCGGCAATATCTTCTCCACGGCACGCATGCCACTCTCACCCATCACATCTCCGAGGTACAAGATGTTCATCGCATACGCTCTTTCAGATAGTCGGGTAGGGGAGTATTGAACTTTACGACTGGCACGAAGCCAATCGAATCACCAGTGGCCCATTTTGGGTACTGCGCCGCATATACCGTATCGGCGCTTCCATACTGTGCGCTCGTCCACTCAAAACCCAGCTTTGCCGCAACGGCTTTGACATCCTCTTCACTTTTCCCTTCGATCTCAACATACGGTGCGGCCCAGGGCCATTCGTCTATTACGACTTCCGTATCGTCAAGCATCCAGGTTTCACGCTTCGTTTCTTGGTAATTAAAGCTCTGCAATCCAATGGCAGTCAGCAGTTGCTTAGTACTTTCATATGAATCAACTGTGATGGTGATATCTACATCGTATGTCGAATCGGGAGAAGATCTCTTGTAGGTAGCCGTAACCTTATCGCCTTCATCACGAATTCTCAGACGCTCGTTCGTCCCCCCGCTAGCATGTTGATAGCGTTCATCCGGATAGTCGAAATGCTCACGCCGCATGATGCGCATAGGATGTTCGAGCTTACCTCCGGCAGCCTGTAGTTTTGAACGGATATCATTGATATCGACGTTTAGAAACTTAGCTTCAATCTCGAGCGGCATAGCAATCTACTTCGCGAATTCTATGGCGCGGGTTTCGCGGATGACGTTGACTTTGATGGTGCCGGGATAGTTCATACTGCTTTCGATCTTAGTAGCAATGTCACGTGCCAGGCGGATAGCAGTGAGGTCATCGACCTGCTGTGGCCGTACGAATACACGTACTTCGCGGCCAGCGCTGATGGCGTAACTCTTCTCGATACCTTTGAAGCCGTTGGCGATATTCTCCAGGTCTTTCATGCGCTCAACGAAGTTCTCGGCACTGATGTTGCGCGCGCCAGGGCGGGAAGCTGAGATGGCATCGCAAACCCGCACGATAAGTGCCTCGACACTGGTCGCTTCGACATCGTCGTGATGCTGTTCGGCAGCCAACGCGACCGCTTCGGGCGCACCGTATTTGCGCAGCATCTCACCGCTGATGTGGTGATGCTTGCCTTCCATCTTGTGCGTCAAGGCCTTACCGAGGTCGTGAACCAGTGCTGCGTATTTGGCAGTCTTGATGTCAGCACCCAACTCTTCGGCGATCATACCGGCCAGGTGAGCCATCTCAGTACTGTGCTTAAGCACGTTCTGGCCATAACTGGTGCGGTACTTCAGTTCGCCGAGCAGGTGCAGGATCTCTTTCGGAATGCCGATGACGCCGACTTCGCGCGCGGCATCCTCACCGGCACGTACGACATCTTTCTCAACCTGTTTCTGGGCTTTCTCCACCACTTCTTCGATGCGGCCCGGGTGGACACGGCCATCTTTCAACAGCATCTCGAGCGCCAAGCGGGCGACTTCACGGCGCACCGGATCAAAACTGCTCAGCACGATGTAGCCAGGCGTGTCGTCGACCATGATGTCAACACCGGTGGCCCGTTGCAGTGACTGGATGTTGCGGCCTTCCTTACCGATGATGCGCCCCTTCATCTCTTCGTCTTCCAACTTCACGCTGGTTACGGTGCGCTCAGCCGTCACTTCGCTCGCCATACGCTCCATGGCTGTCGCGATGATCAGCCCCGCCTGCTCCTCTGCCTCGTCTCTTGCTTCGTTCTGTAATTTAGCGACCAGGCCGGTGAGATCGCTGCGGATATCACGCTCGGTCATCTGCAAGAGTTTCTCGGCTGCCTCTTTCTTATCCAGCTTGGCAATCTTCTCGAGTTTTTCCTGCTGCTTACCACGGATCTCGCGGATCTCATTCTTCAGCTGTTCCACCTCGTCTTCGCCGCGGCGCAGGGATTCAGTGCGCCGGTCGAGTTCATCGAGCTTCTTATCGAATGCCGCTTCACGCTGCACTAGACGGTTCTCGAGGTCCTTCAGCTCGCCGCGGCGGGATTTCTCATCGCGCCGTGCATCTTCGGCGATTTTGGACGCTTCAGCCCGCGCGGTGTCGACCAGCTTGGCCGCTTCTTTCTTGGCCTTGGCCAGTTCTTTCTCTACTTTGTCCTCATTGGCGGCCTGACGTCGCTTTTCCAGATAAAATGTCCCGCCGGAGCCCGCCCCTAATCCGACTACAGCAAAAACCACTGCAAGTATTACTTCCATGTTTGTTCCTTTCTCTCACTACAGACGAGTGGCGCAGGCAATCGCTTTCACTTCTCTAGCCCACCGACCCAGCTAATCTGAATATCAACAATAAAATCGAACGGTCGGATTGTCCCAAAACAACAATTCCTCAATCAATAATACGCGCTCTGTAGTGAAGGCGTCAACGCACTACAGTGTAACGACGAGCGCTTTGGCGCAATCGATATGCCACGACGCTCAGGCCGAGCGCCATGCTCACTACAATAAGTCCATACCGTGCAATATCATTCTTGAGCGCATATCCCGTATCGGGCGTGCCGGGAGTGTCACTACCGGCGGGTGTTGAGGCCTCGGGTGAAGAGACGACGCCGAGTTCAACTTTAGCGATAGCACTGGCACCCGCTTCCGCAATCCACAGATTGTTATCAGAGCCAATAATCATGCCATAGGGAACGCTATTGGATGTAGGTGTGGGGTATTCGGTGATGCTGCCGGTCGAGGGATTTATCTTACCGATAGCACTGGCACCATATTCTCCGAACCAGATGTTACCGTCAGGACCGGTGACGATGTACGCCGGCTCGCTATTACTAGTAGGTGTGGGATACTCTGTGACAGTACCGGTTGAAGGATCAACTTTACCAATAGCACTACCAGTCAATTCAGTGAACCAGACGTTACCGTCAGGACCATTCGTTACTATCGCAGGGTGACTTGAGGCTGCAGTAGGGTATTCGGTCACTACGCCAGTCGAAGGATTGATTTTAGCAATCTTGTCGCCATTTCCCTCTGCGGCCCAAATGTTACCGTCTGAACCCAGGATAAGATCTGACGGGGCAGCACCGCTCGAGAGCGCGTACTCAGTGATAGCGCCGGTAGAGGCGTCTATTTTCCCAATTTTACCAACTGATTCAGTGAACCAGACGTTCCCATCGGGACCGGCAGCGATATCTACGGGCTCGCTATTCGGCGTCGGCGTCGGGTATTCCGTAATGGCGCCGGTAGATGGATTGATTTTACCAATAGCACCGCCTTGGGACTCTTCAGTGAACCAGATGTTACCGTCAGGACCCGCTACAAGGGTATACGGTAGGCTACCTGCCGTAGGTACCGGGTACTCGGTGATAGTGCCGGTAGGGGTGATCTTACCGATATTTGAAGCTGCGTCGGTGAACCAGACGTTCCCATCGGGACCGGCAGCGATATTCTCCGCTACCACACCGGAAGGTATAGCGTACTCGGTGATAGTGCCGGTAGGGGTGATCTTACCGATATTTGCAGTCGTCGCTTCGGTAAACCAGACGTTACCATCGGGACCGGCAGCGATATTAAAGGGCTCGCTATTCGGCGTCGGGGTTGGGTATTCCGTAATAGTACCAGTGGCCGCCAGAACAGGTTGCGTACATACCTGCGCTACCAGGCACGCTACCCCCAATAAAGAGAAGAATGGTATGAAGCGTCGTTTCATAACTTTATGTCCTTATTTTCTTGTTTGTCTCACTTGTCTCGAAGTCTGTGCATAGTATACATCAAAAATGGTTATGTTTGCAGCACCGCATACACTTGAACACGTTTATTCAATTCATCCGTTCCAGGTATACGATCGCCTGCGCAAGTAATGAGGTTCAGTCCCGGCTTACTGGGGTCGGACGAGACCATCATACTTGCCATGTTGACCTTCTGGACCTGCGCTGTCTGGACGTTTGCGACGAGGTATGTGAACCGCTCGCCATCGCCGCGCGTTACCGTTATGGCGTCACCCTTTTGTAGGGTGGCGAGATCCCAAAAGACACCATGGAGGTTGCCCAGGCCGCTATGGCCATCGACAAGCATAGCCCCTGCACCGCCGGGCTTTACCGACTGGTTATACCATCCCGTATCATAAATATTCCATGGTACCTGTAACGCCCCGTTCTTCGCCACGCCCATGGCAAGCACGCGGGTATGTACATGCAGCTTTGGTATGTCTAGGTATTTCGGGGCATCAGGTGTAACGGTATATGTCTGTACCGCTTTCGCGGTCGGCCTCGTTGCCGAGGGTACCGCCCCATCGGCAAGCGTACCGCCTGCCTGCGGCTTTGAAGCAGGTGGCAAAGCTGGATGTATCCCCTTCCAAATGAGCGCTGCACCGCCCACCAAACCCACCGCCGCCAGTACGTATAGTATCCGCGCCCACCGTCTGCGCGCTCGCCGAGTCAGCCGCGTCATTTCTTCTGAGGTGTAATGTGCGCATCCGTGCCGTAATACGGGAGCGCCTGGGTGTCGTTCTCGCCCGCAACTAATCGCGCGATACCCGTCTCAAGCCAATCCGGATCCTGGTTTGCGACGATAGGTAAGCCGTAGCTATACGCCAAGGCATTGCCAACCGTCAGGCCTATGCGTAATCCCGTGAAACTGCCGGGCCCCTGGTAGCATACGATGCCTTCCAGATCACCCCACTCCTTGTGCTGTTTCTGAAGCATACCCTCGATCTTACCATGCAGCGTTTCGGCCAGTTGACGGTGCGCCGTCCATACTTCGTACGCCAGCTGGATTGTGCCGTCGTATAACCCGATTTCCGCCTCAGGCTTATCTGTCCGAATGGTAAGGATGATCATGCGACGTCCTCCATGAGGTAAGCCAGTTGCGAAGGATATTCGAAGGTAATCCGGCGAGTGTCATCGCCCGTCTGTGCGATACGTACCGTCAACCGGCCTGCCGGGAGTACGTCGTGGACGACCTCGCCCCATTCCACTACGGTCACGTAGTGTTTATCACCGACGACTTCCGTCAGCTCATCACCGACGATGCCCGCCTCGCCGAGCCGATAAAAATCAAAGTGAGCCACGGTGAATTTGGGCGTCTTATATTCACGGCTGATCGTAAATGTAGGGCTCGCTACCCGTTCGTCGCTACCCGCCCCCCGAGCCAACCCGCGGGTGAAGGTCGTCTTGCCGCCGCCTAAATCGCTCACCAGCTCGATAACCTCGCCGCCCCGCAGGCGCCTGCCGATAGATTCAGCGAGCGTTTCGGTTTGCCCGGAGCTTGTGGAGGTAGTTTCCAATATCATGGCGGTACTCATACACCACATATCCTACCGCGAGAGCGGCTACCGCGACAAGCACGTAAGGATGCGTGGCTGCCGGCTGGTCGGCAGCGGAAGCGGTCTGAGACGCTTGTCCCTGCAAGCCGGTCGTCGTCGAGGCGCCTTTGACGGCTGCTGCCGCCTTTTTCGCGCTGGTAGTCTTGATACTGGCACCGGACTGATTGACGACATTCGCCGCGCCGGGCGTCGGTTTGCCCGTCCAATACCAGGTGCCCTTGGCGAAGGCCCACGCCTGGCCGTCTTTGGCGCTGTCATATGGGTCAGTCTGGGAAATAACCTTGCCAAACGGATCGGTAAGGTCGGCTTGACCCCCGCTATTGCTGAGTGCCAGACTTGTGTCACTCGATGAGAAGGCTTTGAACGCCTTGGCCGGCAGCATGGTACCCGCCGGGAACATATAGCTATGCTTGGTCGTAAGCCCGGTCTGTAGTACGAAACCGCTAAGATCGAAGGTCCGAGCATTCGGATTGTACAGTTCTATGAACTCATCGGTTGCATCGGTACCCGTACCAGCCGGATTTGGCAGTAGTTCCGTGAGCTGCGGAGCCGCCAAACCCACGTCTGTCGCAGGTACGTACGGTCCAACCTGCTCAGGAGCGGCTGCGGCGATAAATTCAATACTGGCGGGGATATCGGCCTCAGTCGGCAGCTCCCAATCATCCGCAGGCGAGACCGTACCAGTGCCCGGGGATATCAGCAGTTCGCTCAGCCCACAGACATCTGCCGGGTCGGTAGGCACGACGTCTTTCCAGGTAGTATCAGCTGGATCACGCTGCAGGAATGCCGCCGGGTCACCGGGCAGCAATTGCATATCGCTTATGTTACTGGTTGCATATTTCGACCAACCGATACTGTCGTCTACTGTCGGGGCTGCAGTTATACTCGTCCCATCAACACCGTTTGCATCGAGTATTTGCAATGAACCGGCAGTGGTACTGAACGACAACGAAGCTGAATCGACCGCAGCCTGATAGCACATACTGAGCAGCCCGTCGTTTACGATGTAATACGATCCAGGTGCAAGCGTACCGGACAACTGTAGGCTATGGGTACTCGAGATGTCGGTAAGCCGGTACGTCGCCGGCGAACTGCCAGTATCTTTAGCAGTGTCATATGTATAGTAATTCAGAGTGACGTTTCCGAGATTCAGCGGCATGGTCGACGCGTTGTAGAGGGTTATAAATTTGCTGTCAGTGGTCGCTTTGAATGAGCTGATAATGAGTCGCGGCCCTGACTGCACCGTGTCAGCGGCAGCCACGCTCCCAGAGCCCACTACACCCAAAAGTAATAAACTTGCCAGCCCCACCCGCGGAAACAACGTACGGAATGACATCGCGGACTACCTCTTACAGATTTAGTAGCTGGAAGTTTACTGAAGACGCCGTAGCTTCGCAAGCATGGGCATTTTATTTACATAATTTTTACAACAGATTCCAGGTTGTTTGCATTTAAGGCTATACTATAACCATGTTGCAGTTAAGCGAGAGCCTGGTGAACCGACCCGTCATGTCACTGCGTACCGGACAGCAGGTCGCCACGGTGATAGAGCCGATCATCAACCCGAATAACCTGAAAATAGAAGGGTTTTATTGTACCGACCGGTTCGATAAAGGCGAGCTGGTGCTGCTCTATCAGGATATCCGCGATGTCTTACCTCAGGGTTTCATAGTCGACGACCACGACGTCCTTTCACCGCCCGAGGAGCTTATACGCCTGAAGGACATCCTGCAGATCGAGTTCAAGCTCGTCGGCAAACCGGTCGTCACCATATCTAAGACACGCGTCGGTAAGGTAAGTGATTACGCCACCGAGATGGAGACTATGTATATACAGAAGCTCTACGTCAGCCAGAGCATGCTCAAAAACTTCACTGGCGGTAACCTCGGTATCGACCGCAATCAGATCAACGAGATCACCGACAAACGCATCATCATCAATGAGCTGCTCAAAGGCACGCCCGCTGCCGCCGGCATGGCCGCTTAATCGTCCCGTAACGCACGCCTTATGTCATCGTAGCCGAAGCCCTGGCGGGCGAGGTACTGCATAAGCTTGAGGTCATCCTGATAGCGGCTCTGTTTACGCTTGCGGGCAACAAGTTCCCTGAGCACCATCAGCTCATCAGTCTCATCCTCCGCGAGCACCTGGTCGATGATATCCTCGGCGATACGTTTCTGTTTGAGCTCTTGAGCGAGCCTGCGCCGACTGCTGCTTCTCAGCAAACGGCGGTTACGGACCCATGCTTCAGCGAACGATACATCGTCCACGAACCCCAATCTTTCTAGGCGTTCCAGGAGCTGCTGCGATAGTGCCTCTTCGTAGCCTTTCCGGCGGAAGTAATCAGCCAGCTCCCAGCGGCTACGCATACGGCGCGCCACGTAAGCAAGCGCCAAGCCGTATGCTTTGTCGTCCTGCGACAATTTCTTGTACGTCTTGAGCTGGGCATCATCCACCTCCTGCCCAGGCACCAGTTTCTCGGCCAACAAGGCGTCGGCGCTCAGACTGAAAGCATACTTCTCATCGACATAGATCGAATACCGGCCTTTCAGCCGTTCCTGCTGCTTTATGGCCGTAATCTGCATATTATGCCTCAATATGACCAGGTACGGGACTTACTCCCACGTACGGTTCTGGTTCTTATGCTCGCGGCCGATGAAGGCTTTTTCAAGATCGAGGTCAAGATGATTGCAGATATCGAGCAATATCGCAAAGACATCGGCAGCGGCGTCATTCAGATCTTCCTTGGCCGTATCGGTCGCCTGGGTCAGATTCGCCTGCTGACGGGCGGCCTGAGCGAACTCGCCCGCCTCCTCAAGCAGCAGCATGAACTTCTGCGAAACGGTTTCATCGTCGAAACCGCGCTCGCGCATTACCGCTTCTACATATTGCTGGAATGCACTGAGCGTTGCGTTCTGCGTGTCATTGGCGTCAGGCATATTATTCCTTGGCAGCAGCGTCAGCAGCGTCGCGAACCTTCTTAGCTATTTCAGCTTGGACTTTAGGATTTTCCTGCAAGTACGTCTTGGCAGCTTCGCGGCCTTGGCCGATCTTCTCCCCACCATAAGCGAACCAGGCGCCAGCCTTCTCCACGATGTTATTACTGACGGCCAGGTCGAGGATATCACCGGCGGTGCTGATACCTTGGTTGTACATGATGTCGAACTCAGCTTCACGGAACGGCGGCGCGATCTTGTTCTTCACCACCTTCACCCGGGCACGGTTACCGATCACGGCGTCACCCGCTTTGATCTGAGAGATACGACGGATATCCATGCGGACCGAAGCATAGAACTTCAGTGCGTTACCACCGGTGGTCGTCTCGGGGTTACCGAACATGACGCCGATCTTCATGCGGATCTGGTTAATGAAGATGACGGTGGTCTTGGAGCGGGAAATGACACCGGTCAGTTTACGCAGCGCCTGGCTCATCAGCCGGGCCTGCAGACCCATCTGCGGGTCACCCATGTCGCCTTCGATCTCAGCGCGCGGCACCAGGGCGGCCACGGAGTCCACCACGATAAGGTCGACCGCGCTACTGCGTACCAGTGTCTCGGTGATTTCCAAGGCCTGCTCGCCGTTATCCGGCTGGCTGAGCAGCAGGTTTTCGACGTCCACGCCGATGCGCTTAGCATAGGCAGGGTCAAGTGCATGCTCGGCATCGATGAATGCGGCGGTGCCGCCAGCTTTCTGCACCTCAGCGATAGCATGCAGTGTCAGGGTTGTCTTACCGCTCGATTCCGGTCCGTAAATCTCAATGATGCGTCCCTTAGGGATACCACCACCGAGTGCCAAGTCCAGGCTCAGGCTGCCGGTCGGGGTCGTCTCCACGTTCACCGCGTGCGCCTCGCCAAGCTTCATTATCGAGCCCTTACCGAACTGTTTCTCGATGGTTTCGAGAGCCAGGCCAAGCGCTTTGTTCTTGCCTTCCGCCTCACCGATCGGAGCCGTTACCGCGTCCTTAGTCGTTGCTTTTGCCATTCTATCGTCCTTTCGTCTACGGCAGCCCGAGAAAGCTGCCTGCATCAATAATGTTGTACGTTTAGTTATACGCGGCTGATTCCGCTAGAGCAAACTGATTTCTGTTTTTAGAGGACAGTCCTCTAAAACAATATTTTACTTAGATTTCGTTTGCTAATTCTTGTTTTAAAATATCAAGCATCTTCTTATTTTCGGCATAATCTTCCAGGAATCGCAGATATTCTTCCGGGCTCGAAAAAAGTTTCGTAATGCGTTCCGGGCGTAACCACGACACTTCAACTTGTTGCAAATAATACGGCAGGCTGGAGTACTCATAATCCCGCCACTGCCGTGGGTTCAAATGGATGTACCGGGTGATGTGCTCCAGGTACGCATCATCCGAGATCAGCGAGGCACGGAAGCGGGATTCGAAGAGGGACCCCGAACGTTTATATCGCATATTGAAATAGCGACTGTAGCTCGTCATCAGGCTGCGCATAAAGGCCGAAAGTGCCCCAGGCTGGTGTTGGTAGAGCAGCAGGTGGAAGTGATTCGGCATCAGGCAGTATGCTGCCAGTTCTACTTTGTTATAAAAATTCGGGTACGGTACGCCCACCGCGTTCCTCATTTCGTCGGCCGACAGGTAGCGCTCGAACAGCGATAAGAAGTACAGGTAATCTTGTTCATCCAGAAAAATACGGTGTTTGCTGTGGCCACGCGCATACACATGATAGAAACTGTTGGCTGCGTCAGACCGCAGCACGTTCCGTCTCGGCATAGCCGCAGCATAGCACGGAATACCACTAAGAGGACAGTCCTCTAAACGCCCGGGAAAGTGCCGGAGAAAATGGCGCTTATGTTGCTTGTGGTTTTTGTATATAATACGTAGCAAATGCGTGTTTCAGATGACATGGTGGAAAAACTGCTGACAGCGTCGGGCAAATTCAACGAGGCGCAGCTGAAAAACTTACGTGACCAGGAAAAGACCGAGAAACGGCCATTGCAGGACGTAGTAGTCAACAGCGGCGTCATCAGTGAGAAAGATCTGACCAAACTGGTCGGTGACGAGCTGGACGTTCCGTACGTGGAGTTCAATGCCCGTGAACTCAACCGCGGCACCCTGAAACTCATCCCCGAGCGCATCGCACGGCAGTATCACGCGGTAGCGTTCGATGCTGACGAAGACGGCGTGGTGTCGGTCGCCATGGAAGACCCGGACGACGTGCAGGCCATCAGCTTCCTCCAGAAGCAGCTTGGCAAAGCCATACGCGTACATATCGCCACCACGGCCACGATCAATGCGGCCCTCGATCAATATGGAGGCGGCACTACCAGCGTAGAAGGCGAGCTGGCGAAAGTGATCTATTCGGAAGACGCCGACGAACCTGATGACGAAGCGGTCGATGCCGACGATCTTACCGAGGATTCACCTATCGCCCAGACGGTAAACCTATTGATTGATTACGGCGTAAAAGCCGGTGCCAGTGACATCCACATCGAGCCCCGCGATAACCAAGTGGTCGTGCGCTACCGTATCGATGGCATTTTGCGCGAAGCCAATAAGCTGCCCAAGAAAGTCCACCAGGCACTCGTCAGCCGCATCAAGATCCTCAGCAACCTCAAAATTGATGAACACCGCATTCCGCAGGACGGACGGTTCAAGATGCAAGTCGGCAGCAAAGTGGTAGCCTTGCGCGTTTCGACCCTACCGATCTCTGAGGGCGAAAAAGTGGTGATGCGTATCCTGAACGAATCGAGCAAGGCTGATACCCTCGAGCAGCTCGGTTACTGGGGTCATAACCTCGAGGCTGTCAACCATGCCATGGTACAGCCGCACGGTATGGTGCTCGTCACCGGCCCGACCGGTTCCGGTAAATCGACCAGCTTGTTCAGCGCCCTCAGCATCCTCAACCGGCCATCGGTCAATATCAGCACCATCGAAGATCCGATCGAATACAAAATTCCGGGCGCCAACCAGACCCAGGTCAATCCCAAGGCCGGTATGACGTTCGCGGCAGGTCTGCGCGCTCTTTTGCGTCAGGATCCGAACATCATCATGGTGGGCGAGATCCGCGACACCGAAACAGCCGATCTGGCCGTACAGGCCGCCCTGACCGGCCACTTGGTATTTGCCACCTTGCACACTAATAACGCCGCCACCTGCCTGCCCCGCCTGCTCGATATGGGCGTCGAGCCGTTCCTTATTGCCAGCACGGTACGCGTGGTAGTCGGTCAGCGCCTGGTGCGCCGGCTTTGCCTGAACTGCCGCGAGACCTACAAACCTACCGAGGCCGACCTGAAACAGATCGACCATATCTTCGGCACCGATCAGAAATCAGTGATGGCCCGCGTGAATGACCTCGAGCAGGCCGCCTTGGCCGGCGGTATCGGTAAATCCGACGACAAGAAAGATGAAGCTTTGGCCGAACTCAGCACTACCCCCAGCACCATCACCCGCCTGTTCAAAGCCCACGACGGCGGCTGCAATGCCTGCAACCAGACCGGCTATAAAGGCCGTATCGGCATTTACGAGGTATTGGCGAACTCCGGCAGTGTGCAGGACCTGATCGTCAAGAACGCTACCAGTGACATCATCCAGGACAAAGCGATCGAAGAGGGCATGGTAACCATGCAGATGGACGGCTTCATCAAAGCGCTCCGCGGCCAGACCAGCCTCGAAGAAATCCTGCGCGTAACCACTACGAGAGAATAACCATGGCTAACTTTACCTACGTCGCCCACACCAAGGCCGGAGCTACCCAGAACGGCACCATCCAGGCGCACGACCGCATGGCGGCCATCGCCAGTCTGAAAGCCCGTGGCCTGAACCCGGTCGTAGTCAAAGCCAAAGGCGGAGCCGGGCTTTCCATGAACATCAAGCTGCCGGGCAGTAGCGGTGTCAAAACCCAGGACCTGGTGATCTTCACCCGCCAGTTCTCCACCATGATCAGCGCGGGCGTGCCCATGCTGCGATCGCTCACTACCTTACACGACCAGTCGGAATCGGTCGGGCTCAAGGAAGTGCTCGGCCAGGTCATCGCAGCCGTCCAGGGCGGTGCTCAGCTGTCTGACGCGTTGGCGCAGCACCCCAAAGTGTTCTCCGACATCTACACCAACATGGTGGCTGCCGGTGAAGCCGGCGGTATCCTCGACCAGATCCTCGACCGCCTGGCCAGTCAGCTCGAAAAGGACGCCGACATCAAAAACAAACTGAAGGGCGCCATGATCTACCCGGGCGTCATCTCGCTAGTTGCCGTAGGTGCCGTCTCGTTCTTGATGGTCAGCGTCGTGCCGAAGCTTACCGGCATCCTCAAAGACGCCGGCGTGCCGTTACCCCTCCAGACCAAGATCGTCATGGATGTCAGTAATTTCATGGCGACCAAGTGGTATATCATCATTGCCTTGCTAGCGATACTCGTTATCGCCTTCCGTCAGTTCGTCAAAAACCCCAAGGGCCTTTACAAGTTTCACCAGTTTCAGCTCCACATGCCCATTTTCGGCATCATTATCCTAAAAGTGAACGTCGCCCGTTTCTCACGCATCTTCAGCTCGATGATGGCAGCCGGTGTCAGCGTGACCGACTCGTTGACAGTGACCGCCGGTGCCCTTTCCAACGTAGTAGTGCGTAAAACACTGCTCGATGCCGTCAGTACCGTGAAAAACGGCGGTACCATATCCTCAGGCCTGGCCAGCGGCGGTGTACTGCCGCCCATCGTCGTCCAGATGGCTGCGGTCGGCGAAGAGACCGGCGAAATGGATACCGTGCTGGAAAAGGTCGCCGAGTTCTATGAGAAAGAGGTCGACAACACCATCGGCGCCATATCGAGCATCATCGAGCCGGTGCTCATCGTGGGTCTCGGCACCATCGTCGCCGTCATCGTGGCCAGTATCCTCGGTCCGGTCTCGTCCATCCAGGGCGCGGTCGGCAACTAAGCCGCTCCGTCATAATTTGTAAGAAATCTTACAAATATCGCTCTCAGAACGGCCGCTACAGAGGGCGCTGTGGATATGTATGTTGACAGTGGAGCATAAGCGCTATATGTTTAGAGGGTATAAACAATTTAAATTCGAGTTTCGAAGGAGAAACCTGGATGGGACGAATGAAATTAAAAAACAAAGACGGCGGCTTTACGCTTATCGAGCTTTTGGTCGTCATCGTTATCATCGGCATCTTGATCGCCCTGCTCTTGCCTAACCTGTTTAGCGCACAGAAGAAAGCACGCGACACGACCCGTAAGAACGACCTTAGCAACGACCAGAAACAGCTTGAAGATTACTTCAACGACCACGAGACGTACCCAAGCAAAAGCACTTGGGATACAAATACTGGGAACGTCTACACCGAAAAGGGGCCGAAGGGTGATGCATACACCTACACGCCTACCGGTGATGATGGTGCTACTTGTGACGGTAATACCGATGGAACTGGAACTCCTTGCACGGGCTACACTCTCAGTGCTAACCTTGAGAACACTGACGACTCTCAGGCCGTCAATGGTGTCTACACTGTCAAGAGTGTGAACCAATCTACTGAAGCTAGCTCCTAGTATTCGGGTAACTCTTAAAACCGGTTGCTTTATGCAGCCGGTTTTTTGTATTGTTAACATAAGCATGATGAGTTCTGATACCCGCGGCTTCACGCTGATAGAACTATTGGTGACGCTTGTCGTGGCCGGTGTGATGGTACTCGGAATCACGCAGATATACGCGGTGGTCGGCGCTACGCAACGCGAAAACAACTTCCTGGAGGCTGCGACGCGTGCCGGACAGACCGAGGTCGAGAGCCTACGTAACCAGAACTATGTCAACCTTACGGCTGGTAGCACCATAGACTTTACCAGCCAGCTGCCAAGCACTTTGCCGACGCCACGGACTGGTACGGTAGCGGTCAGCTCGCCCGAAGACGGCGTCAAACGGGTGGATGTGACCATAACCTACACCGACGGCGGCCATGCGCACACCGTCCAATTGAGTTCGCTCATAGGTGCACTGGGGATTGGCAAATGAAACGGCTGGATCGCAGCGGCTTTACGCTTATCGAGCTCCTGGTCGCTATCGCTGTCACCGGCGTGCTGACGGTCATCATCATGACATTCATGGTGAATACCGTGGCTACGGGCGCGCAAGAGAGCGCCCGGGAAGATCTGCTCATGCAGGCGCAGACTGCGCTCGATACGGCTGGCAACGACATATTGCTATCGGCCGGAGCCGATGCTACGAACCGTTACTCTGACAATAACGCTCCAGGCGGCACCGCCAATCCGCTCAGTTGGCATTCGGACAGTAGCACATTGGTGCTTGCCACGGCCGTACAGGATGCCCACGGGACCATCATCTTTGACGACCCCCTGCATTATGTGACCGCCAAGAACAATCTGGTGTTCTTCGTAGCCGACCATACGCTATACCGCCGGACCATTGCCGATAATATCAGCGGTAATGCGAGTAGTACTAGCTGCCCTGTCGCCAGCAGCTCGAGCAGCTGCCCGCCGGACTCCACACTGGCTCAGAACGTCACCAGCTTTACCGTATCCTACTATGACGAGAACGGCACACTGACCACCGACCCCACCGAGGCTCGCGGTGTGCAGCTCGACATCACGTTATCCGAAGTGAAATATAACAAGACCATAAGCGTCAGCTATGCGGCACGGACGGTGTTCAGGAATGAGTAGTATGCGTATATCCCGCTTGTTCGCACCTGGCCGTGACGAACGCGGTATCACCCTCATCACCGTGCTCATCGTAACGCTCATCCTGACGACCGTCGGGTTATCGCTAGCCAGCCTGAGTGTCAAACAGCTGGTGCGTACGCAGAACAAGACATTTACCGCCGATGCCCAGTTGGTATCCGAGGCCGGTATAGAGCAGACATTGGCCCAGATGAACGACAGCGGCAGCCTGGCCGGCTACCCGAGCGAACAGCAATTTTTCAATGACAGTGCACAGGGACGGGGTACCTACCAAACCGTCGTCAGTAGCGGTACCGGGCAGAACGAAAAGGTCATCACCAGTACCGGCCGTGTGTACCGGCAGAATCAGTCGACGAACCCTATCAGCACCCGCATCACCAAAGTCAGTGTGGTCGGCACCAGTTCGACCGGCTACTCAGTGCTTATTGGACCGGGCGGCCTGACTATGGATGGCGGCGCCAACATAACCAACTCAAGCGTATACGTGGGTGGTTCGTTATCTATGACCGGCGGCGTATATATCGGCACCAGTTCGCAACCGCTTAGCGTCAGTATCGGTAACCGTGGCTGTGTCGACAGCAGCGGCAACTACCCCGCCACCAGCCCCTGCACCGGACAACCGCTGAGTGCTACGAACGGCACGCATATCTACGATTCCAGTATCTGCGCCGCAGGGCTTACGACCAACCCTGGCAATGCCATATCCAATCCACAGCCCAGCTGTGATCCCGGTGCTACTACCATGCCCACTTACGACCGCGCCGGCCAGATCGCCGCGGTAGCTACCACCATAACCTCGACCGACAACACCATCGGCTGTACCGGCTGGCTCAGCGGTGCCCCCAATAACGGCTTCGGCCGCACCTGGCCGGCTAATCTCCAGATAACCAATTCCAGTTCGAATGCCTATTCCATATCAAGTTCTTGCTACATAACCCTGAGCGGTAATACGTATATAACCGGTACCGGTGGCTTGACCGTATCCGGTGGCGCGCATATCGTCGTCCCCGACAGCGCCGGTACTACCCGCCCCGTCATTATGGTAGATGGACCGATTACGTTCCAATCGGGCGCTACGATTGTTGAAAACAAGTACGGCACCAGCGTCCAATTCATAAGCTACTGTGCCAAGAGTACTTCCAGTGCTACCTGCAGCGTCCCTTCTACGGCTCCGACCGGCACCACGCTGTTCAACGACGCCAAGCAGACCACCATCACCGTAACGGGGGGCGGCCAGGCCCCGGGTGCGCTGTTTTACGCCATGTATGGCGGCGTGACGATCAGCGGCGGCGGCACCATGGGCGCGGTCATCGGCCAATCACTTCACCTGACCGGCGGGGCCAACGTGGTGTTCGGCAGCAACCTGGCGGTCGACAAGCAGACATGGACCATCCGCAGCTACCAACGCGTATACCAGTAATGCAATTGCACAGCCCTGATGGTATACTAATGCGTAAGCACGCTTATGCTTTAAAAGCGTCTAAACCCCGGTGGGCATGAAGCAAACACTTTTCTACCAAGACAAACCCCTGTTCGGACTTGATATAGGTCACAGCAGCGTACGCGTGATGGAGCTGGTCCGGCCTAAGAACAAGAAGGATCCGATGCGCGTGAACGGCTACGGAGCCGTTTCGTTCTCTTCGGAGGCGCTGGCCGACGGCGTGATCGTCAAGCCTGAGATCATCGCGGAGGCTGTGATGAAGCTGTTCCGTCATGATTTGGTCGGTGCCATCACCACGCGACGAGTGGCGCTCTCGCTGCCGACCAGCCATATGTTCACCCGTATCATGGATGTACCGGAAGGCCTTTCGCCGAAGGATATCGACCAGGCGGTCCGCATGGAGGCCGAGCAGTACATCCCGGCTCCCTTGAGCGATCTGTACATCGACCACTCACCTATCAGGCAGAGTGCCTCTGGCAAAGACGAGCTGTTCATCGTGGCAGCACCGAAGCGGATCGTCGACTCGTACGTGACCTTCAGCCGCATGCTCGGCTTGGAACCGATACTACTCGAGACATCCATCAGCGCCAGCGTGCGGATTTTCGGCCGCGACAAGCAGAATGACGTACCGGCCATCCTGATTGACTTCGGCAGCGAGAGCGCCGATATCACCGTCTACGACAAGGAACTGGTTGTGACGGGCACGGTGCCTTGCGGCGGTGAAACCTTCACCCGCCTCATCGCCGACGCCTTGCATGTTACTCCCCGCGAAGCCGAGACTATCAAGTCTAAATACGGTCTGAACCTCAGTAAGAAGCAGGAGCATATACGCGCCGCCCTCGAGCCCACCCTGCTTACGCTGCTCAAAGAAATCCGCCGCACCATGCGTTACTACGAAGAGCGCAACGGCAAGGACCATGCCGTCGGCCAGGTCGTGATGATCGGTGGCGGTGCCAGTATGCCGGGCCTCGCCGATTACCTGACCAGCAGCCTGCGTCTGCCGGTGCGCACGCTCGATCCGACGACTTATTTGGAATTCGGTAAGCTGCAGCCGCTGAACCTCAGTGCACATACGTCCTACGTTACCGTTGCCGGACTAGGTATGACACAGCCGGCGGAGGTATTCGCGTGATTAACCTATTGCCTCCCGACCTCAAGGAAGAATACCGGTTCGCCCGGCTCAACACCCATCTGCGACACTGGCTTATCGGCAGTCTGGCCGGATTGGTGGGGCTGATTGCGCTCGCTGTATTCGGTTTTCTCTACATGAACCACACTATCGACACCTACCAGACGACCATCGCCCAGAATAACCGATCGCTGCAGGCGCAGGATGTCGATACTATCGACAAGCAAGTTAAAGACCTTTCAAGCAACCTCAGCCTTATGCTGAAAGTGCTTTCCCGCGAAGTGCTATGGGCCGATCTGCTGAAGCAGCTGGGTACCATCACACCTTCTAATGTAGTACTTACGAACCTCAGCATTTCCCAGACGCAGAACGCCATCAGCATCACCGCACAGAGCAAAGACTATGATGCAGGCGCACAGCTCTTCACCAACCTGAACGCTGCTGATAACCAAATATTTTCCAAAGCCGACTTAAACAGCATATCCTGCACATCAAGTACGAGCACGAGTGGCGGCAGCGGTAGTCTTAGCAGTGGCATATCCGGCGGGTCCTACAATTCGGGCAGCGGCAGTACATCGACATCTACTTATCCGTGCAATGTATCTATCCGCGCCCTATTCGTCCAGAACAGCCCGTTCCTGTTCACCAATAGCAAGGGAGCGCGCTCATGACCAGTAAGAAGCTTGCTATCATCCTTGCCAGCGCGGTCGGGCTCGTATGCCTGCTTATCCTCGGTGGCGCCTACGAGATCAACACTCTGCTGCAAAGCCGCTCACAAGCGCTCAGCGTACTTAAGAGCACGAGTGCCAGCCTCAACGATAAACAACTGCAAGCCCTACGAAACAAGCAGGATCTGAAGACGTATGCCGACCTGAATACCATCGCGCAGTCCATCGTACCGCAAGATAAGAGCTCAGACGTAGTCGTGCGGCAGATTATCAACCTTGCCCAAGCCAGCGGCATCGGCAGTCTGAAGGGTGGTATTACCCTGCCGAGCTCCACGCTCGGCGGCACGGGTACCAGCAGCCCGACTGCTGACAATCCGAACAGCAGCACGAACAGCCTGACCCAGCTCAGCAAAGTACCGGGCTTAAGCGGCGTATATGATCTGCCGATAACCGTCCAGCAAAACGATCCTGTCCGATACAGTGCGTTCCTGACGTTCCTCTCGAAGCTGCAGCAGAACCGTCGTACCGCCAGTATCAGCAGCGTGAACGTACAGCCCTCCACCGCTGGCAATACGGTCACATTCAGCTTAACGATAGATGAGTATATAAAGCCATGAACACAGACCAACTCTTACGCCAGCTCAAGCCATACCTTCGGTGGATCGTCCGCTATCGGGGAATCCTGTTCTTCATTGCGCTCAGCGTGGTCTACGGCTACGTCATCACCCGTATCAATGCGCTTAATAACGTAGCTCCCGCCACACCCGAAACGACTACTGCCAACCAAGTGCACGTGGATCCATCGGTTGTCAGCAAGATAGAACAGCTGCAGGATAACAGTGTCAGCGTGAAGTCACTGTTCGATCAAGCACGCGATAACCCGTTCCAGGAATAAAGCCCAGGGACTGGCCTGAAGACCGGAAAAAATAGCAAGCCGGAGGCGATGCGTAGAGAAACCCTTCAGGGTTTTGTCTTTAGACTATGGATGTTCGAGTTCAAGGGCAAATACCCAAGAACGAGAGGTCGTTATTGTTGGAGTTGAGTAGGCTCGTTGTCTTGAGCAGCTTGTTCGGCGGCCTGCTGCGCCGGTTGAGCTTGGGCTTGCTGTTGTTCAGCCTGCCACTTCTGGTACTCCAAGAACTGCTGATACTGCTGGGGGTCGATGACCGGCGCTTGCGGCTGAGATTCACCGAGGGTAGTGTGGAGGCGTCCGGATTCTAGTGCGGCTTCGTAGTCCTCTTTGGCCGAAGTAATTTCGCGGATCGCTTCGTGCGGTTTCGGCAACATCAGGAACTCATAGTTGTCCTGCTCACCCGGTGTCTCAATGGTGATATGGCCATAACCAAGCATTGTGCCGAGAAAATCCTGACGGACAGACACGTCATCGATACGCTGTAAGCTCACTTGGTCGACCTTACTGGCGAACAGGCTGGGCTGCAACACCTGGAGCAGTGCTTCCTGCGTCAGCACGAGCTGCTCTTGCGAACGCAAGTAGACCGGTATGAACGTACCGATCAGGATAAGTACACAGAGCACGCTCACACCTGCGAAGACTTCCGGACGATACTGCGCCAGGGAGCTGTCGTTGCCCCCCAGCATAGTCAGCCCGATAGCCACTCCCATGAGTACGATGACGAGCAGGATGCCGACAAGCCAGCTTGAAGCATAGGCGAACCAATGGTGCCGGTAAATGGCTAAGATTTTCTCGTCTTGGTCAATCGGCAGCTTACTGTGTAAGAATTGGTCGTTCTTGGCGGTGACTTGCATACTCAGCTATTGTACCAGACTCGTCTGCTCACCATTCGCAGGATGGGATCGCCCCAGGTGTTGGTATGTTTTGGCAGTGACTTTGCGGCCGCGCGGCGTGCGCTCCAGCAGGCCGATCTGCATCAGATATGGTTCGATAAAATCTTCTATGGTACTCCGTTCTTCGGCCGTCAGTGCCGCCAGCGTCTCCACACCGACCGGCCCACCATTGTAGCTATCGATGATGGCCGTCAGCAGCATGCGGTCGGCCGGATCAAGTCCCAGCTCATCTATTTCCAGCAGTTCCAGCGCTTTGGTCGAAATAGCGGTGTCGATGATCCCATCGCCGTTCACGTCAGCGTAATCACGCACGCGCTTCAAGAGCCGGTTAGCGATACGCGGCGTCAGCCGGGCACGTTCAGCCAGCTTCAACGCCGCTTTGGCGTCAATCGTAATGCCCAAGATACCGCTTGCCCGCTCAATGATCTGCTGGATCTGCTCGGGCGTGTAAAATTCCAGCCGATGGATGTGCCCGAACCGGTCGCGCAGCGGAGCAGCCAGCGCACCGGTGCGGGTAGTCGCGCCAATAAGCGTAAACTGCGGCAGATCCAAGCGCAAGCTGCGAGCCGATGGGCCTTTGCCGAGCATAATGTCCAGCTTGTAATCTTCCATGGCGCTGTACAGCACTTCCTCGACAGTACGATGCAGCCGATGGATTTCATCGATGAACAATATGTCGCCATCCTGCAGGTTGGTCAGCAGGCTGGCCAGATCCCCTGCCCGTTCGATGGCCGGCCCGGAGGTAATACGGATCTGTGCGCCCATCTCATTAGCAATCACGCTAGCCATGGTGGTCTTGCCAAGGCCAGGCGGCCCGTACAACAGCACGTGGTCGAGCGCCTCACCGCGCTTCTTGGCGGCCTGGATGGCCAGTTGCAGGTTCTGCTTCAACCGATCCTGACCGATGTAGTTGGCGAAATCATGCGGTCGCAGCTTATTCTCAAGCTCTTGCTCGACCTCGTCGTCTTCGACCGGCGCAGCGCCGATAATCCGTTCAATCATTATCTAGATTATACCGCAATAAGCTTATGTCTTACTTGGACTTTATTTACTACGGATAGCCAGCTCGCCGAAACCGGTCTGCGGATCATCCCCTTCGTCAAAGATCAGATTGTCCTCTACAGCCAGTACCAGCTCGATAGTCGTGTGCGTCTTACAGCCCTCTTTGACATGTCCACCCACCACATTACCGTCCTTGTCAGAGACTGACATGTGGAGGTGCGTGCGGTTTTGTCCGAGATTACCGATAAGCGACACGATTTCAAACGGTCCAGTGAACGTGCGTATATCTTGCGTATCGGCGCTCGCACCTGCCATCCGCAAGGTGGCCGCGTGCAAGCTGCCAGTCGCACTGATCACCGTAGCCGCCGATACGTTCATGGCCTGGATGAGCTTTTCGATCGATTCCTTCAGGTCCTGACCTTCTCGCAGCCGGGTCGCTATCATTCGCATATTCAGCCTTTCAGTGCTCGCTTAATCCGTTCTTCAACTGGTAGCGATGGATCGATGTCTTTCAGCGAGGCGGCTGCGTCCTGCGGGGAGTAGCCAAGACTGATCAGTGCCTCAACAGCCTCATCCTGGGTGTTCACTCCTGGACGCAGCACGACTCCTTCAGCGGCAGCCGATGCATCCAGCCCGACCTTATCACGCAGTTCCACTACGATCTGTTCAGCCGCGCGTTTACCCACGCCCTTCGCGCTCTGTAGTAGTTTGACGTCACCAGCAGCGATAGCGCCGCGCACTGCCGGTGCCGTGCCGATGTCGAGTACCGCTAATGCCACCTTTGGCCCCACGTTCTTTACGCCCAACAACTGTTCGAACAATTTCTTGGTGTCGAGCTGCACGAAGCCGAACAGGTCGTAACCCTGCTCCCGGATATGTTCGTACACATATACTTTGGTTTTTTCACCGCTATTTAAGCGGCCAAAATCCTCAGCCGTCACTTGCAGTCCATACCCCACGCCTGCCACATCCAGCACGACCATATCGGCCAGTTTTTCGCTCACAACCCCGTTCAATGTCGCAATCATACTATCAGTATAGCAACTAATTACCGAAGGCGCCGCGCCGCTGTGCTGCCATCGCTCCGGCGTGGGCCGCGACCTGCAAGGCTTCCGGAAGAGCGTAGCCCATACCCAAACCATACGTTAGGCCGGCAGCAAAGGAATCGCCGCAGCCATAAAAATCTACTATTTTTTCTGGCGGTACAACTTCCGCACTATAAGTCGTGTCATCATCGACCCTGCCGCCGTGCACTCCATTCGTTGTCACGACAGCTCCCGGTCTGGGTGAGATATCACCATCTTTGTACACTTCCAGGTTATCCTTTACGCTCGTTACGACCACGTCAATCGGCACGCCGACTGCATTGAGCAGTGCGGACACTCGTGCTGTCGAAACGACGATTTTTGCCTGCCGTGCGAGCGTCAGCGCCCGCTCATCGCCGCTCACGAAATATACGGCGTCCATTTCAGCTAGTTTTTCCCACGGCAATGCGCTATCGGTACCTGTCGGTTTAAAACGTTCTACGACCGTGATGGTGCGGTCACGGTTGTCGTCTATGTGAATGTAACTTTTTGTCTGCAGCTCGTCATGAACGGTCGCATACACTTTTACTCCGTTACTTTCGAGTTGCTCTACGGAACGCTTACTGGCTTCATCGCTACCGATTGCCGTAAAAAACGTGCATGTGCCGTTCAGAGCTGCTGCCTGCAAAGCAGCCACACTGCCACCGCCGCACACTTCTTGCCACGACTCCTTGGCATAGACCGATTCACCAACGGTCGGTAAATGGGCCACTCTGAAAAACGTGCCCCATTCTATATGTCCGACAACCGCGATGTTCATGCGCCTAGTATCTCATATTTTGCGCGTGCGTGAGGGCGGCGGCGATGGCGTCCGCGGCGTCATCAGGCTTCGGCACTTCGCTCAGGCCCAGCAGCATCTTTACCATTTCCTGCATCTGTTTTTTATCGGCCTTGCCGTAGCCAGTTACCGCGAGCTTGATCTGCATAGGCGTATATTCATAAATAGGCATATCGGCCTGCTTGCCGCAGAGCAACACCACGCCACGCGCCTGCGCCACCGTCATCGCGGTCGTAACATTACGGGCGAAGAACAGTTTCTCGACGCTCATCACATCGGGCTTGGTGCTCGCGATGATATCGGTTAGTTCATCATAGATCGTCACGAGCCGCACCGCATCATCTTCCTTGACGGGCGTACGGATGACACCACCATCTACTAGTTGGAATTTGCCCTTGTTGGCTTCAACGATTCCGAAGCCTAAGATCCCCGTTCCAGGGTCAATGCCAAGTATTCTCATATCGCTAGCTTACAGCAGCGATTCGTCGATGTCGAAGTTCACATGGGTGTTCTGGACATCATCGACATCATCCAGGGCGTCCATGAGCCGCATGATCTTGCCGGCCGTATCTTTATCGGTAATCTCGATGGTAGTGTTAGGCACGAACGTCAGTTCGGCTTCCGTGACTTCCACGCTCGCCTCGCGCAAGGCATCACGGACCTTCGCCAGGTCGGTCGCCGCGGTGTACACGATACTCTCGCCGTCATTGTCTTCCTGTACATCTTCAGCCCCGGCATCAATAGCCGTCAGCAGCAGGTCGTCGCCAGTGGCCTTAACCCGTATAGCTCCCTTTCGGTCGAATTGGAAGGCTACCGCTCCCTTCTCGGCGATGTTGCCGCCGTGCTTGCTGAAAGCCAGCTTGACCATGGGGTACGTGCGGTTGATGTTGTCGGTCGCCACCTCGACCAAAATCGCCACGCCACCTGGCCCGTAGCCTTCATAGACGAGCTCTTGCAGCTGCGCTGCGTCCTTGTCCTTCACACGATCGATGCTGCGCTGGATGTTGGCACTCGGCATGTTGGCCGCCTTAGCCTTATCGATGGCAAGGCGCAGCGCGAAGTTCGTATCAGGGTCGGTACCGCTGCGGGCGGCAATGGCTATCATGTTGCCTAGCTTGGTAAACACGGCCCCACGCGCCGCGTCCTTGGCGCCCTTTTCGCGCTTAATGGTCGACCATTTGCTATGTCCAGACATCTCTTCCTATACTCCGTTTCTATCTGTAATTCTACCAGATAACAGATAGAAAGAAAACCGCCAGCCAAGCGGCTGACGGTTGATGCCAGTGAGTAAAGCGGAGCGCTAGCGCGTGAACAATATCTGGCCGCTGGCACGTAAGCGTGAAGCATATTTCACGGTACGAGAATCGTGCCGACCGCTGACTGCCAAATCAGGAAACTCAGTGTTTTTGCGGTTCAGAAAGCCGTTGATCCTTTGATCGAGTTCTGCCGAGTCCATGACCCCTCCCTTGTATTACCTTATATCCCGAACTGTCTATTAGTGTACGGGTAGTGCCTGGGTATCAGCTGTAAAGTTGGGCAGTCGTAAACCTGTAATAATTTTGGCAATCGGACTTACGATGCCACAGGCTGTGAGGCGTTATCAACCTCGCGGATAAGCTTTACCAGCTCGTCAGGCGTAGCCCAAGCTTTGAGCATGTAGTGCATAGCGCCGAGTGAAAAAGCTTCATCTATCTCATGTTGATCGTCATAGTTGCTGAAGACGATGATCTTAGTGTCGGGCAGATTCTCACGCGGTTTCAGTTTCTTCAAGAACTCGATACCGTCCATGACCGGCATACGCAGATCAAGCAGAATGATATCCGGCTTTTCACCCCTCAGAACTTCTAACGCTTCTTTGCCATTATAGGCGCGCAACAATGCGATGTTAGCAGCAGAAAGCACCCGCGCATATGCTTCGTTCAGCAACTGCTCGTCTTCGATGATCATTACCTGTATGTCTTTGTCACTCATGTTTACCATGCCTTAATTCCCTTTTTATACGGTTATTGTACGGGGTTCTGCGCACGAGGCTGTAAGCCACTTCGCATATTTGCACCCGGAGGTCTCTGCTTTTTCATCTCGCCCGCCGTTTGCCGGCCCACCGCCTGTGTATGGCCAGTATTGTGAGCCAGCGGCAGCGAAATGGCAAACGTAGTACCGCGGCGGATTTTTGATTCCACGCTGACGCTGCCGCCATGTAACCGGACGATTTCGGCCGTCAGATACAGCCCTATCCCACTCCCGCCAGCCTGCACGCTCAATGCGTTATGGATACGCGAGAACTTGACGAACAGCTTATTCAAATCAGTTTTTTTAATCCCTACCCCTGTATCAGCAATGCTTAACACGGCCCGGCCGCCTACCCGTTCCAGCTTCATGGCAATGGTGCCGCCCTCTGGCGTATAGACACTGGCATTGTGTAGGATGTTTTCGATGGCCATGCGCAGATAGCCCATGTCCGCCGCCACCGGCACGGGTCGCGGGGGTACATGGACCTGGAATACATGTTTGCGCCGCGCCAGTTCTCCTTCCATATCGGTTGCGATGGCTCGTACTAACATCGACAAGTCCATAGGCACCGGTGCCATCACCAGACTGCCCGTGTCCACCCGGGCGGCGTTCAGGATCTGGTTGATGATATGTATCTGGCGTTCATTGCTTTCGAACGCCTTACCAAGCATCTCGGCCTGCATATCGGTAATCTCACCGACATACCCTTGCAGTACCATACCCAGATACTGTTTCACGGCAGTGGCAGGAGTACGCAGTTGGTGCGACGCTAACGCTACAAACTCGTCCTTGGTGCGTGAGATGGCTTCCAGTTCATCGTTGCGTTCCTGCAGGATACGGGCCGCCTGACGGTTGAGCCGATCCTGCCGGCGGCCCAGCTCGACCTGTGCCTGGAGGTCATGGCGCTCGGTTATATCGACTACGACGCCCGGGAACATCACCTTACCGTCGACCGTTTCCGGTTTGCCGCGTGCAAGTACCCATTTGGTCTGATCACTCGCCGAGAGTACCACCCGATACTCCTCGTCAAAGGGTACGCCATGCGCTACGCTCCGCTTCACGGCACGAGTAATCCGCAACCGGTCGTCAGGATGCACCGACTGCAGGAACGTAGCCATGTCCAGTGCTGCCACATCGCGCTTGCTCAGACTGAACAGTTTACGGAAATTGTCATCACCGACCAGCCGGTCCTCCTCAACGTCGAACACCCAGCTCCCTACCTTGCCGATGGCATGCGCTGCCGCTAAACGCCGTTCAGCGCGTGCCATCCGGCGTTCGTTCGAGTGCTCTTCGGTAACGTCCTCGGTGTACACCAAAATGTGCGTGACACCGTTCGTCCTGCCCCCCAGCTTCACCGGTACGAAATTAGTACTCCAATAACGCGTCCGTGCCTTATGGGAAGTGGCTTCGGGCAGCTGATAGGGGAAACGTTCATAACCCTGCACCTTACCGGTGCGTAGCACCAATTCCAAATGCTGCAGGATCTGGCTCTCTTTGACGTCTTTCAACCGCTTCGCCATGTTTGGATACGCTGTCAGTAGAGGCTGGCCTATCGCATCTTCCCGGCGTACATTCGTCAGGCGTTCCCGCGCCTTGTTCAGGTCCACGATAGTGAACCGTGGGCTATCGGCCTTTAGTAGCAGGTAGGAGGCTGGCAGCGCCTGGAATAGTTGGAAATAATTGAGGGCTTCGTCGTCAGGCCCAGCCTTAGACTTCGACATTCTCAAACTCGTCGCTTCCTGTCGCCTGCACTAGCAGCGGCACATTTACGCAATACGAGAAACGTTGGTAATCGATCAGTCCGCGGTCTTTCAGCCGGTGGAGCTCTACGGCCGTGGTTTCACGCGTCAGTCCGACCATCTCAGCGATGTCCTGATGACTCAGGCGCAAGCCGATCTTCGTCATCTCGTTCGTGTGTTTCTCACCGAATCGGGCAACTAGGTACTGCAGGATATAGACCAGTTTCTCGTGCGCATGCGAGTGCTCAAGTGCATAAATATGCATGGTGGCGCTGGTGTAGTGAGCCATGTACGTCTGGAATATCTGGTCTTTCAGCGCGGCGTCGTGTTCAAGTGCCGACAGGAATTCCGTCTTAGGCAGGGCAAGCACACTGCAGTCGGTGACCGCTTCGTAGTAATACAGGCTTACGCGTGACTTATCGAATACGCATTCCACCGGAAAGATATCTCCGGCGCTCAATAACGTGACAGTACGCTGATCGCCGCTGGTAGTGATGCCGTACACTTTTACCAGTCCGCTCTCGAGGATCATGACGCTGCGCGGGATTTCTCCCTGAAACAATATGGTACGCTTGCGTGCATAGTTACGTGTCATGCCGGTCTCTCGCAAATGCTTGAATGCTCCGAATTTCAGCCGTTCTTCCATGCCTACAGTATAGTCTTAGGTCAAGGGGTTCCTGTAATCTAGCTTACAGTTTTTTTGTAACGTACCATAAAAGTCCCAGTTTCTGCCGACGGCGGCGCCGCCAGTATGCCACGAGGAGCACGGCCGCCACTACGCAGTAACACGCTGCCATGTCTCCAGCCGATAGGTACCGATTCTGCTGGAATATATGAGGAATGCGGGCCAGCAGATCGACAATATCAAGCATATAGCTAAGCAGCAGCCGAGCCGGCCATGCGAACCAGCCCGACACTATCCCGGCCAGCATGCCAGCCGACCCAGCGATCAGACTGAGCAGCATGGCCAGCGGTATCAGGGCCACCACCAGCATATTCGCCAGCAGACTCACGAACGACACTTGACCGAATATATACAGTACCAGCGGTATGGTCATGATTTCCGCACATAGGCTTTCGATGATGATCTGTGGGACAAGCGGCGGTTTGGCCGTGCCGTAGAGCTTCCCGGTAATCAGCGGTCCCAGCACCAATATGCCGAAGAATGCCAGGAAAGAAAGATACCAGCTGATATCCGCCCAGAGATACACCGGATTCGCGTAAGCCGTCCCGGCGGCCGCAAGCAGTATTAGCAGCAATGGCCGCACACTGCGGCCGTAGTACCAAGCAGCCAGACCGAGCAGGCTGATGACCGCCGCCCGGACGATACTGGCACTGGTACCTGCTACTAACAGGAAGCCGAAGATGAGCGCTATCGCCACCGCCGTGGAAAGCACTTTCGACCGGTCGCCGAGTACCCGGCGCGATGCTTCGAGCAGGATGGTCAAGTTATAACCGCTGACCGCGATGATATGTGTCAGCCCTACCATCAGGAGCGCCTGCGTCAGGTCCGCCGGAAGCGTGTTGCGCTGTCCTACCAGTAGGCCTAGCCCGAACGACGCCAACGGTTCAGGCAAAGCGCTTTGCATACCGGCCACGAACTTCCGCCGCAGCGTATCCACCACCGAATGGCCGCGGCTTTCAATGTGCAGTTCCGCAAAGCTGACGCTGGCCTGGTTCGCGCCTCGGGTCGGATACAACTTGCCAGTGACCATCAACCGATCGCCCCGGTACACCATGGTTTCCCCGAAGCCGCTCACTTTTACCTTGCCGGGAACGGCAGTATGGTATGGGGAGACGAAGTGCACATTGCGGACAGTGAACGCCAGCTGGCTATTCGTGCCATACACTGCGTCGATATCAGCAGTAGCCGTGAAGGCCACCTGCCGCAGCGCCAACCCGCGGTAAGGCTGCAGTGCTTGCAGATACACGGTGCCGCGCCACATCCCGAGCGCTAACCCGGCCAACACTATCAAGCCTACGGCAACCAGAGTGCGACGCCGATACGTCGCAACCGCAACCACCGCGAGGAGTAGGGCGGCACAGCCGCTTACCTCAGAAAAACGCCGCGCGGCGACCAGTCCCAACATGAACGCCCCGCAGCCCCACATCAGTATGGTCGTGCGCGGTAAACGCTTCAGTAGAACTGCAGCATACATAGTGCTTCACAGCATAACAAAGGCCTGAACGCTAACCATGAACGGTTAGTCTTGGGAGAAAATCAGAGCAGTTCCTGGCGGCAATGTAATCTGTGTGCCGCCGGCCGAGACTACGGCATCCGTTATGCTCACAGCATTAAAGTCGGGGCTATAGGTCTGATCCGCACTATTGAACCGCACGTGCCATATGCCGTCGCGAGGAAAGTCCAGACCGTATGATTCGATCAGCCGGTCACCAAAGTTTACGACCACCACGACATCGTCGTGAGGGCCGCCGGCATCCCATCGGTGATACGCCAGCACTTTGTTATCTTCATCGACATGGAACAGGTTGAGATGCGGTCCGCGGAGCCCAGCGCTCACACCATCCGTATTTTTTCGCAATGCTATAAGTTGCCGGTGGGCCGCCACGATACCGCCATAAGCCTCTACCATCCGCCAATCCAACGCCTGCCAGTCACTAAAGCTGCCGCCGGTCATAAATTCCTGCCCTTGCAACAACATAGGTACGCCCGGCGCCGTCAGCATCAATGTCGCAGCCAGCAGCGTACGCTGCCGAGCGAACAAACCAGCGCTCTTACCAGGAGCCACTACTTCATTGAACCGCGCCGATCCATTGGCGGCAGTGTCGTGTGAATCTACGAAAAGCACCCGCTGCCAGGCGTCATCGTTATAGCGCCGGCCAAGTTCGCCGACAATCCCGGTCAAGTTGATAGTTGCGGAATCACCGCTACTGAGTGCCTCGCGCAGACTGCCTGGGAAACCGAGCTCCCACTGCGCCCGAAAGCCAGCGCCACCCTCATGTGCCGGTTTGGTCAGGTACGGATTTGCCCCTACGTCTTCCGCTACGATCAGCGCGTCTGGCTTCAGTTTGGCCGCCAGGTCGGTGATATCTTGCAGTAAGCTCCAGCCGTCCGGCAGGTCGGTGTCGGGCGCATCGTTGTAACCTTTGGCATTGCGGATGTAGATGGTCGAGTCCACGCGCAGCCCATCGACATGGCAGTCGTGCAGCCACAGCTTGACGTTATCAAGCAGGTACTGCCGCACCTCGGCACGGCCGAAATCCGGCCGTGCGCCCCATGGCGTTTCGCCGCGCCAATCATTATAAAAATAGATACCGCCGCCATTCTCCTCGTGCCAGCCATCGAACCGCCACAGGTCCAAGCTGCTATCCGGTGCAAAGTGGTTATATACCACGTCTAGGATGACACCGATGCCACGCTGGTGCGCCGCCCGCACGAATTCCAAAAAACCGTGTCGCCCACCATACAGGCTCTCCACGGCATAGAGATAATCAGGCGCATAACCCCAACCGAAATCCGCTTGCATACTGGTAATCGGCATCAGCTCCACCATATTTACGCCTAAGTCAGCGAGATAATCGAGCCGGCCGATGGCCTCATGGAACGTCCCCACCGTCGCTTCATCCGCTCGGGCGAACGTACCGATATGCAGTTCGTACAAGACCTGTTCATTCACGGGCGGCGCCGTGAAATCATCATCCTGCCAGTCAAAGTCAGGATTGACTATGACCGAGCTACCGGCCGATATGGTGAAATAAAGTGCCCGCGGATCGTTGCGCAAGTAGCTCTGATCGCCACGGCGGACGATGAACTTATACTCCTGTCCCGCCTGGGCTCCGGCAATGGTCGCCTGCCAGTAGCCGTCATCTTCACTGCTCAGCGGCGTCTCGCTCCAATCGTTGAACGAACCGGTCACCGCCACGCTATCGGCAAACGGTGCCCAAACGCGGAAGCTGACCCCGCCGCGCCGCAGGATCGCCCCCACATCTTTTTTGTGATGCCCACTCATTTGTCACCCATTATGCCGACCTTATCGGGTAAGCGCAAGCATCCTACATACCGTTCGCGGAGGTATGTTGGTACAATAGCGCCATATGAAAGTACTGTTCGTATGCCGTCAGAACGTGGGTCGCAGTCAGATGGCGAAAGCCTTCTACAACAATCTCACCCATAGCCACGATGCCGAGGCCGCTGGCACGCACGTCACAGAAAAAGGCCAAACGCTGCTCGAACGCAAAGCTGCCAGTTCCTCCAACAATTTTTTCGTGCTCGACGTGATGCGTGACATAGGCATGGACATATCACAGAATACTCGTCGAGCTCTCATAACCGACGATCTCCAGCGCTACGACCTAATCATTAGCATGGCGGATACGGATGACACCCCGCAGTGGCTGCTCAACTCTCCCAAATACGTCAGATGGGACGTGAAAGATCCTCGCGGTCAGGACTATACGATTACCGCTCACGTCCGTGATGAAATCAAACAAAAAGTAACGCAGCTTATTCAAGAACAGCCTTGATCATCGAGAGTCCAGTGGAACCTATGGTGACTACACTGCGTAGGGATGCAGCGTACGTATGATAGAGAGTCCATGGTCTTTAGCGGACATGATCCGATCGAATGTTTGATTATCTACAAAATAAACATGGACTCCCATACCACTCATTGCCTCCAATGAGGTCGGGTAATCCTGGGAGCCGATAGGTCTCACGGGAACCTTACTTATGCGTTCGGTCTCTTCAAGCCCCTCCTGGATTGTCGGTTTAAAAGACTCAGCTGGAACAGTGTAGATGCTGCCACCTTTGTCCACTTTTTTAAAGGTTTCAACATTGTTGTTAATAATCGCGTACGGCTCTCCGTCAAAAGTGTTGATAAGTATGGTACCTCCTGATTTTGGCGCAAGATACATGGCAGCGACGCGCTTATCCGGCGTAGCAAAAACATAATCTCCGATATATACATCACGAGACAGCGCGCGCCGTGGTTGCAATATTTCTAAACCTTGAACCGGTGATGCATGATACAGAACTTCCATTATCCAATCATAGCAAAAGGAGTCATCACTGGCCCTCGGCTACAACGTGTTGCTTACTGGAGGGCCAGTGGGATCACTCGCTAACGCATCGCTCTAAAATCACTCAGGAAAGGCGCGATTTTACGAACCCGTTCAGTAGTCCCGCCCAATCAACCAAATAAAACGCCCCAGCTACTGCTGGGGCGTTTTATTTGGAGGGCCCAGTGGGACTCGAACCCACGACACGTGGCTTAAAAGGCCACTGCTCTAACCAACTGAGCTATGGGCCCAAAGCGCAGGAAGAATGATTTTGTGGTCGCATAAAATCTTCTTCCGAGCATTTGGGTGCCATATGCGAAGCATATGGGCCTGTCGCTTCCCACGAAAGGGAAATTAACTTCTTACATTATCGACATTTACAGAGAAAAGTCAATCTATCCGCCTCTTATTGGTGGTACAATTTTGCCATGCACGAGACCCAAGAATTCTCTATCTGCCTCACCCCTGACCCGCACACCATCCAGGCTATCGAAGCCATACGCGCCCGGCTCCCCGCCTCACCTTACCGCGACGACGTACCCCACATCACGCTGCTCCGCGGCATCACCGCCCCTAAAATGTGGGATGATGCGGGACTTATCGCCGCAGTGAATCGGTTGTTCGCGCTTGATCATGACCTACCGGTCGCCGCGCACGTACGCGCTATCGAGAATAAGTCCAATCAGTTCTACAGTGCGTCGGGCATATTACTGCTCGCTCCCGACAAGCATCTTCTGACACTCCGAAAGACGGTGGTGCAAACGCTCGTACGGCACCAGTTCACCGTTGAACCTGGGGAGCTCGAAGAGTATCTACCGCACGTTACAATCCGACTCGGCATCCCATTGGATACGGCAACCATCGAAAGCCTTCAACACGACTTTCCCGCTACACAGCCCATCAGTTTCAACAGTTGGTTCTTGCTCCGCCTAGTGCTGGATGATGACTCACGTCAGATGCGGGCTATCACACCGCACTAGTGTTTGTGCTTTTTCTTGCCTTCTTCTTCGCCGTGGGCACGGTGCGTAAAAAGCAGGAACACGAGGCTGAAGAACGCACCGCCCAAGATAACGCCGGTCTGCGCGTCGTCCAGCTGGGTCCAAGCTTGCAAATGGTGGATCTGATGCTGGGCATCGGCCGGTAACAGCGGTACGATCAGCAGCGCGAACAACAGGCCGGTAGCCAGCGCCGGCAGTATGTTCGTGACCTTTTTGCCTCCTTTGACACTGCGACGTGTAAACAATACGGTCAGCAAGAATGGGATGACGAGCAGGCTGAGTTGCACCCACTGATTTGTCGTGAGGCTGTTATGACTGGCCGAAAAACTGCCGAATATACTGGTGACATCCCCCGACGTGTAGGTCACAAGCACACTGCCCAGACAGAGGCTCATGAAGGCGATGGCACCGTTGACACGCAAAATCGCAATGACGATCACCGGTAACAGAACGAGCGCCGCAAGTACGGCAAGATATGGGGACATACCATCAATATACCATAAGCGTATCACTGCTTGAGCCGCCACTGCCTACCCGGCTTTACTATTGTTCTATACTGGACTATATGGCATCAGATGCAGATAAACGCCGTAGCAGCTACCAGAAGTCACTCGCCGCCCACGGCGAAAGCCCACAGGCGCTCCAATGGCAAGACTATTCGACGGCTGCCCGACGCTACCGCCAGTTGGTCGCCGACATCGAGGTGACCGGTAAGACGGTACTGGATGTGGGCTGTGGCATGGGCGATTTACTGCCCTATCTGTATGCCCAGACAACGGATTTTACCTACCGCGGTATCGATATCACGCCGGAGTTCATCGAAATCGCCCGCAAGCGCTATGACGGTCACCGGTTCGATATATCCGATCTCTTCACCGACGGCCTAGACGCAACCTATGACATCGTTTTGTGCTCCGGCGTCCTCAATGCGGCCACGCCGGGCTGGCAACAGAACCGCCTGAAGATGATTGAGCGGCTGTTCAGTTATGCGAAAGAAGCGCTCGTTTTCAACATGGCTGGCTCGTTGGAGTCCCCGCACGAATCCCATGGCGTCGGCTACGCGGATGCGCGCGATATTTTAGATTTCTGCACCAGCCTGACGCCGAAAGTCATATTCCGCAACCACTACCATGGGCGCGACTTCACGATCGCCCTGTTCAAGTAGCGTTTCTAAGCGCCGACTTTGTCTTTGCGGCGGCCGCTCTTAGCGGTCTGCTCGACGTATTCGATGATCTTTTCGGCCACGTTGCGGCCGGATACCTTTTCGATACCGAAGCCCGGGCTGCTATTCACCTCGAGCACTAACGGGCCGCGTTCGCTCCGCATCATATCGACACCGCAGATCGGCAAACCCATGGCCTTGGCGGCTTTGATGGCCGTACGGCGTTCCTGGTCAGTCAGTTTCACGGGCGTACCCGTGCCGCCGCGGTGCAGATTGCTCCGGAAATCGTCATCCAGGCTCTGGCGTTGCATGCTTGCAACGACTTTACCGTTCACCACGAAGGCGCGGATATCAGTACCAGCGCTCTCGGCGATGAATTCCTGCACGATGAAGTTCACGCCTTCGACATAGAACGCCTGCATCACCGCCATAGCGGCTTTCTTGGTTTCAGCCAGTACCACGCCATTACCATGCGTGCCGCTCGCGACTTTGATGATTACCGGTGCACCGCCTACCTGATCGAGCACGTCGTCAAGGTCGGCCGTCTCACGGCCGAAGACCGTCTTCGGTATGCCGATACCGGCCTTGGCAAGCAGCTGTGTACTGCGCAGTTTATCACGCGAACGGACGATAGCGATCGAGGTCGTAGCAGTGGCGATATTCTGCATCTCAAACTGACGGACGATGGAAGAACCGTAGGCCGTCAGCTTGGCCGAGATACGGGGGATGATGACATCTATATCGTGGAGCGACTCACCTTGGTAACGCACTACCGGCTTACCGCTTTCCAGTGTCACATAACACTTCGCGTAGTTGATGATACGCACGTCATGGCCGCGGCGCAGCGCCTCTTCCTTCAAACGTTTCGTGCTGTAATTACCAGGACCTTTCGACAGGATCGCGATCTTGAGTCCGTTGCCGCTTTTCGGCTTGATCTTACGTAAGTCTTTTTCCAGGGCAATAGCCTGCTGCTCCTCCATGTCTTTGAGCGGATCGCCACCCGTTACATCCACCAGGAACTTACCGTGCAGCAAACGACGGCCTAGTAGCACCGGATAGATTTTCTGGGAGCGGTCGGAAAGCGTGAACGTGGCACGGATACGCCGGCCGCGCACCTCGATACTGAGTTTTATCTTGTAGCGCAGCTCTTTCTGACCGAACGAGTTAGCCACCCGCGTCATGGTGTAATCGGGCTTTCTGAAATGGTAGATCTCACCGGTGTACAGAGTATGGCCAGGACCGAACAATATAAAGTACAGGCCGTCTTCTTTTTCCTCGATACTGCTCGCCCAGATAGCGCTCGTGTCGGCGCCGGTATCAACCTTGGCGGGTACGCCCAGGATACTGAGGTCAAGGAGATCTATGTTCTCTGCCCGACCGATCACGGTTAATTGTTTCTTAGCCATTTGCGAGCTCCTTTACGAATTTTGCATATTCCACGGCTTTCTCCTCGACGAATGAGCCGGACGATATCTGAGGAGCATGGTTCACTTCCAGTATATAAAAATCGCCGCTGTCCTTGTCAATTATCACATCCACACCAGAGACCTCCAGTCCTTCGGCGCGGCTCACCGCCACGGCCATATCGAGCATGCGCTGGTCGGCGTCCCGCAGAGGAACGATCGTGGCTGAGCCGCCCTGCGAGGTATTGTTCAGGTGGCTTCCCTGACCGGCGGTACGTTTGATGACTAATGCAGGTTTGTAGTTCAGTACCACGATGCGGTAATCACCATCGTTGCCGATAAACTCCTGCAGCACGAATTTGATGTCCGGATTCTCGCGGGCGATACGCATTACATCTTCCGCAGACGAAACGACGAAATTGAGCTTGCCTTTGTGGCCGCGGTTGTCTTTCAGGATAGCCCTGTCACCGAAGTCGGCTACATGCTTGGCGAGCTCATCCGCCGGTCCGTACAGGGTGCGCGGCAGGGGAGCACCAACCACCCAATGCTCGAACGCGGCGCTCATCTTATCATCGATAATGCGGTCGAGATACGAATCGACGAACCTGACGCCATGTTTGCGGCAATACACGGCCACGGCGTGCGCTTCCGCATCAAGCTTGCCAATGTGGCGGATGATCACCACATCAAAATCTTTTACATCGAGACCTTGAGCGGGATCGGTGATGCGGGCGAAATCCGTGCCCACTTCGAATAGCAGCTCGCCAATCTCGGCGGTGGCTATCTGCACTTCATTACCAATCAGCTCATCGATATTCTGGGCGAATTGAATCGCTTTCGGTTTACTGGCGGGTTTGGCGCGGTAAAGCAGTAGAACTTTCTTCACCTGTTTATTATAACACTTTTGGTTAATTTATTCAATACTAATGTTGCGCGTGAAGCACGTGCGTGTAGGTGAAGTACAGCACACCGAGCACTACCAACAGCAGGCAGATGAGCATCGGTATGAAACCTGTTTGATCGTGGCGCATTGGAGTACGCATAACTTAAGCGCATCATACCGCTTTCGCTTGATTTTGAAAAGCCGGATATGTTAGAAACGGCTGCGTTTCTTGGGAGCATCGAGCTGTTCAAGCAGCTCTTTCTGCTGTTTGGTAAGCTTGGTCGGTGTATCGACGATGATGGTCACGATGTGCGGACCGCGTGCTTCACTGCGCAGGTGCGGTACACCGTGGCCGCTGAGCTTGAAGTCGGTGCCGCTTTGCGTGCCGGCCGGGACTTTCATACGGACCTTGCCGTCTACCGTATCGACATCTATTTCCGTACCGAGCGCGGCCGCTACCATGCCGACGTGTTCTTCACTGAGGATCAGATCACCTTCACGGGTGAACCGTTTGTGGGCTTTGACACGTACATGTACGTACAGATCGCCCTTAGGACCGTTCGCGACGGCTTCGCCGCGCTCGCGTAAGCGGATGGTCGCTCCGTCGTCGATACCGGCCGGAACTTTCAGCTGGATATCCTGAGTGCGACGTTCGACGCCCTTGCCGTGGCAGACGGTGCAAGCTTTTTCGGGTATCTTGCCGCTGCCGTGGCATTTCGGGCACGGCGCTGCCTGTTGGATGTTACCGAAAATAGTACGCATGACGTTCGTGACCTGGCCGCTGCCGTCACACTCCGGGCAGGTTTTGAGTTCGGTGCCCGGTTCGACCGTAGTGCCGCCACAATGACTACAGGTATCGTCCAGTGTGAGCTTCAGTGTTACCTCGGTGCCGAATACCGCTTCTTCGAAGCTGAGTTCGATACGGGTCTCTACGTCGGCACCCCGGTCCGGCCGTTGCTGCGGCCGGGCTTGGCCGCCGCCGAAGAAACTGCCGAATATATCGCCGAGATCACCGAAATCGAAGTTAACGCTCTGTCCTTGGCCAAATCCGCCGTAACCACCGAACGGATTGCCGTCACTAGCGGCACTGCTGCCCACGCCGGCGTGACCGAATTGGTCATACCGCTGGCGCTTACTGGGATCCTTCAGAACCTCGTAGGCCTCGTTCAGTTCTTTGAATTTCGCTTCATCGCCACCCTGCTTATCGGGATGGAGCTCAACCGCCTTGCGGCGGAAGGCCTTTTTGATCTCGTCCGCCGAGGCACTCTTACCGATGCCGAGCACGTCGTAATAATCACGTTTATCTGCCATATCTAGCTATGTAGTATAAGAAGTTGGCACTCAAAAGTCCAGAGTGCTAGCCGGCATGCTTGATGGCTTCGGTACCGAGATAGGAGATGTGACGGGGATGATCTGCAATTAGCACGACTGGGGCCAGCTCATTTCGTTCAAGCTCCACCTGGTAGCCATCGTGCAGCCCCCGCACTAGGCTCATCAACGCCCCAAGCGGCCACGGGCAGCTTGCCATATCTTCAGCCGTAATAGGCTGCTCGGGCACCAGTGTAAGCTTCTTGTGACCAGGATCGTCAGGGTCTTGACCATATATCTCCTGATAGACGAGCCGTAGATTCAGCGTGTCATCAGAGGATGCCAGCCCCAGCTCAAACCGGAAGGTGTCGGCACTTTTCCCAAGGGGACGCATGGCGATACTGCCAAGTTCAGGGGACGCATAGAGGATATGGGCCGGCATGTGCGTGGCCCCGCCAAGCACTTCATGAGACACCGTATTGGCTATGGTTGCACATCGGTAGTCCACCTCTTCCGCAACGTGTTCGGGAGAGAAATCGGCTATATCTTGCGCCAATTCACTCATATTAATCATCACTATACGCCCGGCCTATAAAAACGCAAGCAGTAATTTTTCTTACAAAAAAGCTATTACACTAGGCCGTTCCCTACCCTCGCAGGGCAGCTGTAGCTCTCAGTGGTTGACCACTTCTATCTGGCCTGCCCCCTGCGTTATGGATTCATTCGCTTCTTCAATCAGACCGGCGATGATGAGCAATTGCTCCGTCTGTGACGGCACAGAAGACATGGCCCCCGAATCTACTGCTACCGGTTCCCCGGCTCGGTGCTTTCCGGAGACGGATCCTTTCGGTTCTTCGTCCGCATAATTGGCTGCGTAATATGACAACATGGTACCTTCGGTATCGGTCGTCGTCACGCTGATCCAGCCATGTACGGAATACTCCACCCGTATTGAGCGTACGGGACCGGCATCCGGTACCGTAACATTCAAGAATTCCAGGATATCATGGGTGGAACCATTGGCGTGCGCAGCTGCGTCCAACTCGCTATAGCCACGGTTCACTCGTTCTGTGAGCACCTTGAAGTCATGCCCGAAGTCTGCCTCGTATGCGGCAAACGGATCCATTGATTCGCTCATGGCCGTATTATACGCCCGTGAAAAAGTCCGGAGCTATTTCTCGTCGACGACTTCGCCCTCGATAGGACCGTCTTTGGTATCGTCCGACTTGCCATCTTCAGCCGCTGCTTCGTCCTTGCTGGCGCTCTCGTACATCTTAGCGCCGATAGGCATCAGTACGTCGCTCAGTTCTTTGGCGGCCGCTTCGAGCGTGTCTTTGTCGGCCTTTTCGTCGGCGACGACTTTCTTTGCCTTTTCGACGGCTTCGTCGATTTGCTTGGCGTCGTCTTCAGAGATTTTCTCTTTGTTGTCGGTCTTCATCTTCTCGGCCTGATAGACAGCACTATCGAGTTGGTTGCGGGCTTCGACCGCTTCTTTGCGCTTCTTGTCCTCTTCGGCGTGAGCCTCGGCCTCTTTCGCCATCTTCTCCACCTCGGCCTTATCGAGGCTGCCGCTACCCTGGATGGTGATGTTCTGCTCCTTGCCACTGCCTTTGTCTTTGGCGGTGACGTTCAGGATACCGTTGGCATCGATGTTGAAAGTGACTTCGATCTGCGGTACACCGCGGGGAGCTGCCGGGATACCATCAAGGATGAAACGGCCTAAGGATTTGTTGCCCTCAGCCATTTCGCGCTCGCCCTGGAGCACATGGACTTCCACCTGCGGCTGGTTGTCGGCCGCAGTACTGAAGACTTCGCTCTTACTGGTCGGGATGGTAGTGTTGCGGTCGATAAGCTTGGTCATGACACCGCCCATCGTTTCGATACCGAGGCTCAAAGGAGTCACGTCGAGCAGCAGCACGTCTTTGACGTCGCCCTGCAGCACGCCGCCCTGGATGGCAGCACCTACAGCGACGACTTCGTCGGGATTTACACCCTTCATCGGTTCTTTGCCGAAGATTTTCTGGACCTTTTCCTGGACGGCCGGCATGCGGGTCATACCACCTACCAGGACCACTGCGTCGATGTCGCTGGCCTTCAGGCCCGCATCCTTGAGCGCCTTCTCGCAAGGGTCGGCTGTCTTTTCGACCAGGTCACTGACCAGGCTCTCAAGTTTGCTGCGGGTTAGTTTGTATTCGAAGTGCTTCGGGCCATCGGCATCAGCGGTTAGGAACGGCAGGTTCACGTCCACCTCTTGGGCGGTCGACAGCTCGATCTTGGCTTTCTCAGCCTCATCCCGGAGGCGCTGCATGGCCGCGTTGTCGCTGGTGATGTCGATGCCGCTTTCTTTCTTGAATTCATCTACGAAGTGGTTCACGATAGTGCGGTCAAAGTCGGCGCCACCAAGGTGCGTATCACCGTTGGTACTCTTGACCTCGAACACGCCGTCGCCCAGCTCCAGGATGGAGACGTCGAACGTACCGCCACCGAGGTCGTACACTGCGATTTTCTCGTCCGCCTTGGCTTTTTCCAAACCGTACGCCAGCGCAGCTGCAGTCGGCTCGTTGATAATGCGCTTGACCTCCAGGCCAGCGATCTTACCGGCGTCTTTGGTCGCCTGGCGCTGGCTGTCATCGAAGTAAGCCGGCACGGTGATGACCGCTTCGGTCACCTTATCACCGAGGAAACTTTCAGTGTCCGCCTTCAGCTTGCTCAGAATCATCGCGCTGATCTCTTCCGGGCTGTATTCTTTGTCGCCCATCTTGACCTTCACACCGTTACCGCTCTTGACGATTTCGTAACCCATGAGCTTGAGGTCGCGCTGGACTTCTTTGTCATCGAAGTTACGGCCGATAAGGCGCTTTACCTCATAGATAGTGTTACGCGGGTTGGTAACCTGCTGGCGGCGTGCCAAGGCGCCGACAAGCCGTTCGCCGTTCTTGTTGATCGCTACGACGCTGGGCGTCGTGCGGTTACCTTCGCTGTTTGCGATGATTTCGGGTTTGCCGCTTTGCATCACCGCCATTGCGCTGTTGGTGGTACCTAAGTCGATTCCAATGATTTTTGCCATAATAGTTAAATCCCTTTCGTTAGCAGATACTAGCTTAGAGTGCTAAAACTAGTATAGCACAAAAAATTGGCAGTCAAGTACTTAGAGTGCTAATTATAATTAATGCAGCTCTACGTGATCCAACGTTTCCGGCACACTCAGTAAATCCAACCCATCGCTGTCAACTAGAAACCGAGCATCTATAAAAGATCGCAGCATAAGCGCCCGTGCTACCTGAGGATCACCGAAACACTCAGTTAACAAGTGCTGCTGGCTTCGTGCTTCATAAGCCATGTAGTGACCCGTCTGTACATTGACGTGGAACTGAACGGTGTTGGCGTACCAGCGACGTATTGCCGCATTCGCCATGTCAAGCACGTTGGCGTCAGGATATTCCTCGATCGGAGAACGCTCAAGAAACATGTCTACTGCATCTTCACACGGACCATGGCGTGACGGATGACTTCGTCACCAAGCCGGTACCCAGCTTGGAGCTCTTCGCTGACGACTTCTTGTGTGCCATCGCCCTCTTCCATGCTGATCGCCTCATGGAAACGCGGATCGAACGGCTCACCGACTGTCTTGATGCGCTCGACACCGATATCGGTGAGCGTCTTTTCGAACTGTTTCACCACGCCCTGCACGCCTTTTATATAGTCGTTACCTTCTAGGTCTGCTGGCACGTGCTTAAGTGCACGCTCGAAGTTGTCGATAACTGGCAATAAATCACGCACCACGTTCGCTTTGACCATATTCTTCAGTCCGGCGATCTGCTCGTCGTGGCGCCGGCGCAAGTTAGTTGCGTCAGCACGCTCGCGCTGCAGCGCGTCGGTCAGTTCAGCGACCTGCTGCTCGAGCGCAGCTACCTCTACTTTTGGCTGTTTCTTATCTGTCATAAATTAGTCGACTCCTGTAGAACTTCCAACCCTGCTAACTCTTCGGCTTGGTCAGCCATCTTAGTGACGTTTAATGATAGCTCCGTAATTTGTTGTGGACTATATCCATTTACCAGCAACGATAATTGAGCGATGTTCCGCCTTTGGCTCGCCAGTAAGCCAAGCCCTGCCTCTTGCAAGCGCTCTGCCGCCAAAAGGTCTTCTACCGGTTCCGCGGGGTATAGCGAAACTTCCCTAGTCATTACAAGACCTCCTCGAGCGTCTTACCGGTATGCGCGACGAGCGACATGACGTCTCGGTAATTCTGACGGGTCGGACCCAGCGTACCGATGTAGCTGTGATCGGAGAAAGGACTCCGGAAGCGGCTGACGATAAGGCTGACGCCGGCGCTGCGGCCGATGGGGTTTTCGGAGCCGATGAACACGCTTAAGGGTTCGTTCGGAGCAGCCTCACGGAGCCACGGCTCCAGGTTGTCAAGCAGGCTGGCTACCTGTTGTACTTGCGCGCCGCCGATGAATTCCGGCTGGCCGAACAGGTTACTGAGGCCGCTCATGTACAGCTGGTTGCCGATGGTAGCCAGGCCGAGGTTGTGCGTGAGCTCTACCAGCGTGTCGACGGCATTGCGGATAGTGCGCTCCGGCATACCGGCGTGCTGCACCCGGGCCGTCAACGCACGTTCGGCGCGGCGTTCCGGGCTGGTAAGTTCTACGTTTTCCGCCAGGTGATTCACATAAAAGCGGTAACCTTGGTCGGTCGGGATGCGGCCGGCACTGGTGTGCGGCTGCTTGATATAGCCGAGGCGTTCCAGCTCGGCCATTTCGGCACGGATGGTCGCACTTGAGACATCGAACACCTTGGCCAGCAAACTGCTGCCTACCGGCACGGCTACTTCGGCGTATTGCTCGATGATGGCGGATAGGATTTGCTTTTGCCGCTCTGTCATGGCATAAAGTATACGCTTCTGGCACTCAAAAGTCCAGACTGCCAGACCACCTCTGTTGCGCGAGGCACCTCTGTTTGGTATAGTGCTCCCATGGAAGAAGAACTCGCCGCCATACGCCATTGGCTCGGGCAAGGATCGATCAACATTTTCGGCATGCCATTTGCCGGGAAAGATACCCAGGGCGGCGTGCTGGCCGACTTACTGGGTGCGGAGCTGCTCGGCGGCGGCACTATATTGCGCAACAGTACCATCCCACCGGAGGTCCAAAAGATCATGGACGGCGGCGGCCTTATACCTACCGAGGATTACTTGCGCATCGTGCTGCCCTATCTGAGCCACGAGCAGTTCCATGGCAAACCCCTGATGCTCAGTTCGGTCGGCCGCTGGGAAGGCGAGCAGCACGGCGTATTGCAAGCCACCGAAGCTTCCGGCCACCCTCTACGCGCCGTGGTCCTTCTGACCGTTTCAGAGTCAGTCGCTAAACGGCGCCATGCGGAATCAGTCGCCCGTGGTGACCGCGGTCCTCGTGCCGATGATGACGAGAACGTATTCGACACCCGCCTGCAGGAGTACCAACTCAAGACTGTTCCGGTCGTGGAATTTTACCGTGAAAAAGGCCTGTTGCTAGAAATAGACGGCACCCCCGAGCCGCCTGAAGTTACCAGTGTCATCCTTAAACACCTTGCCCAACTTGCAAGCGTATAATCAGATACATGCAACCAGCACCCGATTTCTCCCTCCCTGATCAAGACGGCAACCTCAAAGCCCTGCACGATTATGCCGGTAAGTGGCTGGTGCTTTACTTTTACCCCAAAGACAACACGCCGGGCTGCACCACCGAAGCCTGCACTTTCCGCGACGAACGTGACGCTATCGCTGAGTTCGGCAATGCGGAAGTGGTGGGCGTAAGCAAAGACAGTGTGCGTTCGCACAAGAAGTTCGTCACCGAGCACCACCTGAACTTCACGTTACTCAGCGATACGGAGCATAAGGCAATCGAGGCTTACGGCAGTTGGGTACCGAAGAAATTCATGGGCCGAGAGTACATCGGTACGAACCGCGATACGTTTATCATTTCTCCCGATGGTTTGATCGCAAAAGAGTACCGCGGCGTCGACCCTAAGACGCACGCGGCTCAGCTAATTGCCGATCTAAAACAGCTGCAACGGTCGTAAGCGGCACCGTAAGTAAGGCCCCGCGCTGCACCCGGTAGTCGGTACCGATCAGGATATGTTCAAAGAAGCGGGTACCCTCCGCTGTCACGGGAATCGCCTGCAAGTCCTGTATCCCATACCATTCCGCCGCGTCCACCAGCTCCCGCAACAAGAGGCGGCCGATATTTTGCTGGCGCGCATGCTCAGGGACGAAAATGTCGTGCAGGTATATGCCGTTAAGTTCCGGCAGGTCAAATACTTGTCCATGGGCGTAACTTTTGCGCTCAAAAACCTCAATGTGCGGACAGATGTTATGGCCGCTAATCCGCACACCCATCGCCTAGTCCCGTTTCAACATTACCGTGAACGCCTCGGCCGGGATATCGACTTTGCCGAAGCGCTTCATGCGCTTTTTGCCTTTAGCCTGTTTGGCAAGCACTTTCTTTTTACGGGAGACGTCGCCGCCGTACAGACCGGTCGTGACATCTTTGCGGTACGCGCTTAGGTCCTCTCGGGCGATGAATTTGCCGCCGATGGCCGCCTGCAACGCTACCTGGAAATTCTGCCGCGGGATGACTTCTTTGAGCTTTTCGACCGTTTCGCGGCCTAAACGCTGTGCTTCACTACGATGCACCATGACGCTGAGCGCGCTCACCATTTCACCCGCTACATAGAAATCGACGCGAACCAAGTCTTCCGCTCGGTAATCATGCAGCTCGTAGTTGAAACTGCCGTAGCCGCTAGTGATGCTTTTGAGCTGGTCGTAGAAATCGGTGAGGAGGTTGGCCAGCGGCGCCTCGAACGCCACCACGGCGCGGTCCTCAACGTAGCTCAGGTTTTTCTGCAGGCCACGCTTGCTGCTGATGAGTTGGATAACCGGGCCCACGTAATCTTTAGGGACGATAATCTCGCCCTTGATCCATGGCTCACGGATTTCGCGGATCTTGGCCGGGTCCGGCAGATCGGACGCACTTTTGATATCTAATTCTCCCCCGTTCAGCAAGGAAACCTGATAATCGGTCGAGGGGTTGGTGACCACGAGATCCAGGTTGTATTCGCGTTCCAATCGCTCGCGGATGATGTCCATATGGAGCAGGCCCAGGAAACCGATACGTACGCCAAACCCGAGTACCGGTGAATTCTCGGGTTCGAATTGCAGCGCGCTGTCACTCAAGGAAAGTTTTTCGACGGCATCTTTGAGCTCCTGATAATATTCGTTGCTCTCTGGGAAGAAGCCTGCGTAGACGAACGGCTGCACGTCTTTGTAGCCCGGCAACGGTTCGGTGGACGGTTTGGCGGCAAGGCTTATGGTATCGCCCACTTTGGCATCGCGAGTCGTTTTCAAGTTCGTCACGATGTAGCCGATTTCGCCTGAGCTGAGGCTTTGGCCAGGTGTCATATCCGGTTTGAGCGCACCGACTTCCAGCGCCAGTCCCGTCGCGCTAGTATTCAGCATCTTGATCTGGGCGTTCTTGGCAATCTCGCCGTCAAACACCCGGACATAGAGGATCACGCCGCGATAATCATCATAATAACTGTCGAAAATCAGTGCCCGTGTTTCCGGCTGTTCGCTCGGCTGCGGCGCAGGTACGTCAGTAACGATGCGTTCCAACACCGTATCGACGCCCATGCCGGTCTTGGCACTGATCTGGAGGATGTCTTCGAATTTGCACCCGAGCAGGCTGACGATTTCAGCCCCGACCCGCTCCACGTCAGCCGCTGGCAAATCGATCTTATTGAGCACCGGGATGATGGTCAGGTCTGCCGCCATGGCCAGGTACACGTTGGCGAGCGTCTGCGCCTGGATACCCTGGCTCGCGTCCACCACCAGCAGCGCACCCTCGCACGCCTGCAAACTACGACTCACTTCATAACTGAAATCCACGTGTCCGGGCGTATCGATCAAGTTCAGCTCATAGCCTTTGTACTCCATGCGGACAGGCGCCAGCTTGATGGTGATACCTTTCTCCCGCTCGAGGTCCATACGGTCGAGCAGTTGCGCCTTCATGTTGCGCTTCTCGACCGTGCCGGTCAGCTCCAACAGACGGTCGGCCAGCGTACTCTTGCCGTGATCGATATGCGCGATGATACAGAAGTTCCGGATGTGATCTTGGTTCATTGCCCTCCATTATAACAGAGGTAGACGCTTATGCTCACCTTGACAGCAGGAGAAGCTTGGGCGTAGCGTAATAGTAAGGTCCTTAATGTAACAAACACTACTATGCTAGAACCGTTGCAGCGCCTGTCTCAAGCCTCCCCTGATATCAATCAGCAGGTGCTCAGCGAGCTGACGCCTCTGTGGGCAATCAACTCTTCTGCGGAATCGGCTCATGATACATTTGGCCATCCTCATAGCACTATCTACGCTACGCCGCATGAGGGCCAATTACCCCGTTTGACCTGCGATCTGCTGCGTACTTCTGTGGCTCAAGAAGCCGGCGAAGATGTCGTAAATAGTTGCTGTACCATTGAGCTGGAAGGCATAGATATTGATAGCGGCGACGGCGAATGGCGGCCGTACCTTGCGTACAGCGGCCCACCGGAAACCATGGCGCGCATTTTTGCGGGTCTTCGGGCTGCGACTGCTGCATGCACCACCCTGTATAACCCTATCAACCAGGCATCATGAATCCGCCTGCTATTTATTCGTAGTCGACTTTGACGGGGCGGAGAACGAGACGGCGGACACCGCGCCAGAATGGCTCCGCTTCCTCCAGTCCGAACAATCCGGAGATAGAGAAATGCGTAGTTAGAACGACAGCGGCCAGTATCAGGAATTTACTACCCACCGTGACGAAACCACGGTCTTCGGCGCCCAGGGGGATCAATCCCACGGTGATATAACCCGCGAGCAGACTGAACCCAGTCACCGACACCGTACGGAACACGCCGCTCCAGAAGTTACCGTCAAACAGTTTATGATCGCGTGCCACCATAACGACACAGAGAACCAACACTTCTACTGCCGCAACGATCGACTGGGCGATAGCCAGGCCTGACAACCCGTAGCCGCCCGGGCGCGTCAGCAGATCAGCCAGGACGATGTTAAGCGTAATGGTGAAGATGGAAACGTACAGCGGTGTCTTAGTATCCTTCTGTGCATAGAACCAGCGTGAAATGATGGCGTAGATGGTGCGGAAGAAGATCGCCACGGTCAGAAAGCCGAACAGGTAGGCGATATCGTTGCTGTTTTTGGAGAAGATAAGGTGGGCCAGATAACCGCGGCCGAAGTAGGAGACCACGACCACCGGCAGCGCGATCCATATGATGAGACGTAGGTAGCGTAAAAAATCCTGGCGGAACAGATCAGGGTGACCATGACTCAAGCGGTTATTGAGCCGAGGAAATACGGCCGTGGAGATGGCCGTACCGATGAGGAGCACCGGTGCCAGTTGCAGGGTAAAGGCATTGTTGTAGTACGAGATAGAACCGACCGGGAATCGACCGGCGAAGCGGGTCTCAACGATAGATTCCAACTGGTCCATGCCCTGGTCGATCGACCGCGGCGGCAGGTTCTTAAGTACCTGGCGGAATTCACTGCTGCGCCAGATGATGTGCGGCGTCCAACGATAGCCGGTACCGAACGTACCGACAAGCACCACGAGCAGCTGCAGCACCGCACCGACGAGTGCTCCGATACCGAGGCCGGTAATGCCCATGTGCCATGGGCCGCCCTGGTGGCCATGGGCCGTCGAGAAAACAAGCGCCGCTACGACGATGCTGCCGTTGTAGAGCAACGGAGCGGTGGCATAGAAGAAGAACCGGCCTAAGGCCTGCTGCGTGGCCGTCAATACGCCCGATATGGTGAACAGCAGCGGATTCAGGCAGAGGAAACGCATGATGGCAACCGAGTCATGCAACTGCTCGGGATGTACATGCACGATATCCCGCATGATCGGTTCGGCGAAGGCGAAGATGACGACCGCCACGACCGCCATGACGATCGTGAGCAGGTTGAGCAGGCTTGAAACAAGCCGCCACATGCCCTTCCGGTTGTTCTTAGCGAGATAATCCGCAAGCACCGGCATGAAGGCAACGCCCAGCGCTCCAGCCGATATGGTAAAGAAGAAGAAATCAGGGATGGTGAAAGCGGCGAAGTAACTGTCAGTACTGTGCGGGCCGGTAGCGGCAAAATTGGCATTCACCAATTTGGTACGGTAAAACCCGAGCAATTGGGCTAGCAGGGCGCTACCGACCAGCAGGACAGCCGCTGATCCGAGTGAAATCCGTTTGCGCGTACGAGGAATGGTGAAATGCATGAGAAACTTGCTCTAGTATAGCCCGCTTGCAGGCCAGAAAACAGGGGGGAATTGCAGTCCCGCTCCGTTAATTCAGATTGATGACGCCTTCATTGATGGCCCGGCGCACCTGTGCTTCGGTAGTACCACTTTCGGTGGACGTCTTCTTTTTGCGCCGGCGTGTTCGCTTGCGCTTCGGTTTGGCCTCATCCGGAACAGCTTTATCAGCAGATTGAGGCGCAGCCGTACCGAGCACTGTCTGCGACAGGACAGCCGCCGGAGATTTCGGAGAAGTGCTCGTTTTGGCCGGTGATTGCGCGACCGGCTGCGGGGTCGGCTCAACCGATGGGATAGCCGGAGATGCCGAACCGCCAGGTTGGACACTGTGCAGCCGAGCCTGCTCGCGCGGTTTCGTCATCTTCGGTTCCGTCTGTTTGGCGGCAGCTGTATCGGCCGTAAGATACCGTTCAGCCACATAACGCTCGATATACTCGCGCCCCTGGGCATAGCGGTCGCGCGAGTGCTGGATGATCTGTGAGCTGTAATCGGTGGCAAACGGTGGTAAGTTTAGGCTGATGGCACTGAACGCCGGTACCTTCTCACCACCGATAGTCATGCTAATAGCGAAGTGACGATTGTTCATATGCACCAGGTCGTGCTCTTCGAATTTCGGCTCGAAGTATTTGAGCATGGTGCGAGCGTCATCGGCACTGGTGCGGAAACTGATGATCGAACCGACGTTACCGAACACAGCGTCCTTGACCTCTTGCATCATCTGAGCCGTGTACTGGTTGGCCACCGTCAGATTCAGGCCGTATTTGCGCGCTTCACTCAGGATGGTCGCGAATGAATCGGTGGCGAAGTTCTGGAACTCGTCGACATACAGATAAAACGGACTGCGCTGTTCGCCGGCAATATCGGCCCGGCTCATGGCGGCCATCTGGACTTTCGTGACCAGCAAAGCACCGAGCAGGGCGGCATTGTCTTCGCCCACCAGACCGCGGCTGAGGTTCACGATTAAGATCTTACGTTCATCCATGATCTGCCGGATGTTGAAGCTGCTCTTCGGCTGGCCGATGATATTGCGCACCAATGGGTTGGCGGTAAATGCACCTACCTTGTTGAGGATAGGGGCAACCGCCTCCGTCATGAACTTATCGTTCCAGCTGGCGAACTCGATGGTCCAGAAATTCCGCACGACCGGGTCGACAACATACCGCAATACTTCGTTCCGGAACTTCTTTTCGGTCAGAATGCGGGTGATGTCGAGCATGGTCGCATCGGGGTAATCGAGCAGTGCCAGGATGGAATAGCGCAGGATGTATTCCAGCCGCGGGCCCCAGCTGTTTTCAAAGATACGCTTGATGACGCCGATGAGCTCCGAGCAGGTATGCGTTTTGAGCTTAGGGTCGTAGACTTCGAGCGGGTTGAAGCCCATGGGGAAATCGGTGTCGGCCGGATTGAAATATACCACGTCGGCTGCCCGCTCGGCCGGGATACGTTTGAGTACCGCCTGGGCATAGTCGCCGTGCGGATCGATAACCGCGAAGCCATACGGGCTGTAGATATCAGATATGGTGAGCAACTCGAGCATACCGGACTTACCGGTACCGGTCTGACCGATGATATACAGGTGGCGACCGCGGTCACTCCGGGGCAAGCCGAACATAGTGTTATGGCCGCGGAAATTCGTGGCCGCGATAGGGCTTAGGTCATCCCGGGTATCGGGTGTCACCACTGGCAGATTAGCGGGCGGTTCCGCGGTCTGACTGGTAGCCCATAAGATGAATGGGGTCTCCACATTGGTATGCGGCAGGTGGTATAACGTGGCGACCTCTTCGATATTGCAGATAAAGCCGGCCCTATTGAATGCCCGGGAGCGGAAATGCGCGATCAGGAACGGGTCGTTCACTACCCGCTTCGCCTCGAAGCCGTTCAAGTACGTACTGTTGAACTGTTTATAGCTGGCGATGATGCTCTGCATCTGGAGCTGGGCCTGCTGCATGCCGGCATTGCCCCGATACACGATGCGCAGCTGGGTCTCGAATGCCAGTTTCTGGCTTTTATCCTGGGCTGCACTGGCGCGGGTAGTTTCAAAATCGCTCAGTTTGGCGGCCTCGGTCTTCGTCTCCGGCGGTTTCCAGAGCGCACTCACCAAGCCGGTCGTACTGGTGCCGCCTCCACCTTTGATACTGGATACGTAACGCTCGCTGCTCTTATGCCAATTGCTCGGCGCCGGTTTTACGAGCATCTGCAGCCAGGCTTCTTCATCCTCACTGAATTTGGCGAGCGTCGCCGTGATGGCTGCCAGAGGGTCGACCTCGAAGCTCTGGAACGTCTTGATCGGCAAGGCGTTATGTCCGACGAATTTCAGCTCGGTTACCAACTGGGTCGGATACTGTTCCTCCTCGCGGTACATGGCATAATCTTCGACCTCGCTGATGTGCACTGTCGGATACTGGGCGTAGATCTGTTCCTCGACATAACTTTTCAAGTAATTCGGCACCCACACATAAAAACCGATGCGCTTGCTGCGCACAGCGATTTCAAAACTGAGACGCTCACGTTTGGCGGCCTTCAAGAGACCGGGCTGCGGTATGGTGAGCAGGCCATGCAAGGACGCGAACATCTGCTCGGCCGCGAGCTCCTTCTTTTCGTTGGTACGCGGCACCTGCAGCAGCAGTACGACGCCGCTGTCATCATGAGTGGGGGTAGTGTGTGATTCTGCCATAGGTAAGCAACCGCGCGGCAACGCGGTTACCTTTATTCTCGCACTTTTCGTACTATAAATACAGCTCCTTGGTTTTGCGCTATCTTTGTAAAGATGGTAAAATTACGTTCACTTTGTCGAGCCGCTTCAGTGCTCCGAAGTACGTTTACAAGCTCTCTGTTTATACGGTCACCTGAGGGCAGGTGGTAGGTACACATAAGCGCATACGAATCTGTACGTTTATGTGTACCCACCAACCTACCCTGAAAGGCCACCGATGTCCGTCTCTTCGCTCCCCGAACAGCCCGTACTGCTGGACTTCGACGTCCACAGCCAGTGCGGAGCATACCAACTCCCCGACGGCAACGTCGCCGTGATCGGCCCGGATCTACAGCTCCATGTCGTCTGGGAACGTGATTACAGCGCGTGTCCAGCGCCCGCCGACTGGGTCAGGCAACTCCACCAAAGTGCCACTCCGTAACCGAACCTGCAAGCCCTCATGGAAGGAAGAACCATGCGCAACACTATCACTGCCGTGCTTTTCACTGGCGGCTTCTTCGTAGCCTTCGCCGGCTGCACGTACAGCGTGATCTGGCCGATCATCGGTCTCGCTATGATGGTCTCTACGTTCGGCATCGTGCGATGGTCATGGCTCGACCAGCCTCAGCCTGCCGTTCCTCGGACCCGTCCGCCCCTCAACCTCAAGCAAGCCTTCGGACTCCTGGCGATCGCGCTCATGGTCGTGGGTGGGCTGGCGCTGCCGGCGGGTCTGCTACTGCACTACGGCAAGGGTGCTGTCGTGGGCGTCATCATGATCTGTCTGGGTATCGCCCTGAAGATCGTTCAGACAGAGATGTCATCTTCGAGCAACACCGTTCAGGCCAAGAAGCCCGTGCTGCTCAACGAGGACCATCCCCGCTGGAGTGACCATTCAAGAGGTCACTGAACAACAGAGAGCTGCCAAGCCGGCGGGCAAGATTCATTGTCGTGAGACAAAGATTCCCAACCGCCCGGCAGTTCCCCGAACCCAGAACCACCGTTCTGGTTTCAGGCAACTGCCCTTCAACTATTAAATATCACCAGATGTCTGGTCTGAAGTCCGGAAAAGCCTGAAAAACCCTTCAGGGTTTGTCAGAAGATTATGCGTATGCGGCGTGTCGTAACCGAGCGGTGCGAAGCAGCGAGGTAGCCGCCCAAAAGAAACGATCGCTTAGTACAGCGCCGCTTCTTTAGGCAGGTGGCTGCCTTCGAACAGCTTATGCACTTCTTCGGCATCGACGGTTTCTTTTTCGAGCAACTCGTCCTTAAGCGCCGTCAGGTACTTCAGGTTCGCCTTGATGACGGTACGGGCGCGGGTAGCCGCTTCGGTAATCAGCGCTTCGACTTCTTGGTCGATGACCTTGGCAGTATCATCGCTGTATTCACGCTCGTGCACCATGCGTTCGAGCATCATACCCTCTTCTACGTGGAATACCTGATCGCGTAGTTTGGTGCCCATGCCTTGGTTGATGACCATGTCGCGGGCAAGCTCAGCCGCTTTCTGTAAGTCACTACCGGCACCGGTCGTTACCCGCTCCTTGCCGTAAATGACTTCTTCGGCGATACGGCCGCCGAGCATGCGGGCCAAAATGTCTTTGTATTCCAGTATGCTGTGATAGCTCTTGTCCTCCGGCGGGATGAACCAGGTGACGCCGCCGGTACCACCGCGTGGGATGATGGTGACCTTGTGCACGACATCGCTGTCCGGCAACACATGGCCGACGATAGCGTGGCCTGCTTCGTGATAGGCAGTCAGCTCTTTTTCGTGGTCATTCATGACCTTGCTCTTGCGCTCCGGGCCGATAGCGACACGCTCGAAAGCCTCGGTGACGTCATGCTGACTGATCTGCGTGTGGTTGGTGCGTGCCGCGATGATGGCTGATTCGTTGGCGATGTTCGCCAGATCGGCACCCGATGAACCGGCAGTTTTGGCAGCCAGAGCGTCGAGATCGACGTCCTTGGCAAGCGGCTTCTTCTCGAAGTGCACCTTCAGGATCGCTTCGCGGTCCGGACGGTCCGGTAGGCCGATGTTTACGCGGCGGTCGAAACGGCCGGGGCGGAGCAGCGCTGGGTCAAGGACATCCGCCCGGTTAGTCGCAGCCAGCACGATGACGTTCTGGCCTTGCTCGAAGCCGTCCATCTCAACCAGGATCTGGTTGAGGGTCTGCTCGCGTTCGTCATGTCCGCCACCCATACCGCTACCGCGGCGGCGGCCGACGGCGTCGATCTCATCGACGAAGATGATGCAGGGAGCGTTCTTTTTAGCTTTGGCAAACAGGTCACGGACACGGCTCGCACCGACACCGACGAACATCTCGACGAACTCGGAGCCGGAGATACTGAAGAACGGCACACCGGCCTCACCGGCCACCGCTCGGGCAAGCATAGTCTTACCGGTACCAGGAGGACCGACCAGCAACACGCCTTTCGGAATACGGGCGCCAAGGCTGGAGAATTTCTTCGGAAACTTCAGGAACTCAACGACTTCTTGCAGATCTTGCTTGGCTTCCGCTTGACCGGCGACGCTCTTAAACGAAACTTTGTCCTTTTCGTTGCCATACAAGCGGGCGCGGCTCTTACCGAAACTGAGCGCTTGGTTTCCCTGTCCCTGGGCGCTCTTGAGCATGAAGTACAGCAGGCCGCCGATGAGTAAGACCGGGATGATGGTTTCGGCCAGACCGCCAATTACCGCACCAGTGCTGCTAGGCGGTTTGACCGTTACTTCGACTTTGTTGTAGTTCAGACCCTCGGCCTTCAGGCCGATGCCGTCTTCTTTGACCGCTCGGAGCGTCGGGTGGGACGCGCCTTTTTTAGTAATCTGCAGTTCATCGCCGTTCAGCTCGATTTTTTTGTACTGCCCGTCATTGGCCTGAGCGATCGCCTGGGTCAGCGGGATTTCTTTCATGGTATTCGGCTGGCGGTACGCAGCGTAACTTATGAGTACCAGTAGCACGATGAGCGCTATGAAGCCGGTGTTCTTAAGTCCACGGTTCCCTCCACCGCGTTTTGCATTTGGTCGCATAGGTTTCTTATCCATATCCATCTAGTATACATCCTTCGGGTCGGCTTTGCCTAGCGCTCCCGTGGCTCGAGTGCCAGGTCTGTGCGGGTAATTTGCAGCCAGTAATCCTTATCTATGTCGACTCTCGTGCCGCTACGCCCCGTTTTGGCAACGACAACCAATCGCTCGAGCAGTTGCCGCGATAGCTCTGCGCCGGTATTTTGCAATAACCACTCAGCCATGATTTCCCGCGCCACGGCGTGCGGCAGCATGATAAAGCTGGGCCGGTCAAGCCGGGTAGAGCGAGGCTGGAGGTGCAAGTAATTGACCGCCTGCTCCTGGATCTGCTCGTTCAGCCCTGCCGCCCGATGATGGATCGCCCGCAGCGCTTCCCTGTCGGCATCAGCGAAGCGAGGCAATATATTGTGGCGGACATGGTTGCGCAGATAGCGCACATCAGCATTCGTACTGTCTTCGCGCCAGTGCAGCCCTTCCCTTTCAGCGTAACGAAGCAATTCATTTTTCGGCACATGCAGTAATGGGCGCCTGATCACGTCGGTACTCTTCAGTGAGCTCAAGCCACGACGGCCGGTACCACGCAGCAGATTCAGCACCATCGTCTCCAGTACGTCATCCTCGTGGTGGGCGGTCACGATCGCATCGGCTCTGCTGGCTATCC